>BNJT01002747.1_pt1 | contig 144515 bp, 266 predicted proteins | sample 8540491 | NCBI WGS metagenome assembly BNJT01 (sample SAMD00202455, study PRJDB9452) | human saliva metagenome | host: Homo sapiens
TTCACGTATTGCTAATCCCAGTGATATTGAGCGTACACGTCCCGAAAGACGTGAGTGCCACGGCTATCTGGCGTGAAGCAGCCAATGGCGTCCGCTGCGACCACCCGCTGACGTGGGATATGCGCGCGCCGGTCAGCGCTATACGTTCTTCCACCATGGCCTATACAAGGAATTGCAAAAACTTTGGAGCAAAGCTGATAGATTCACGATACGTTCCGTGAGAACGCAGAAAAACCTCAAAGAGTTGAATACCGATTTGGATGAAGCTGGCTTCCTCATCGCAAATGCTTTTGACTCCAGCAGCATACGGTAGTCCGTAACAAACGTGGGAGCAGGAATGGACCACTATTCTGCTCGGTGGCTATCTGAACCAGTCAGGGTGCCAATCGCGAGGGACCTGACCGACCGACCGCCATGTTGGAAAGCGCAAATGCCGTCAAACTAACCTAAAACTAACGGGAAGATTTAAAATCAGGTACCAACCAAACAGAAGTACAAATTATCCCCGGCAGCAGCATTTCTGTAATCTCGATTACGCTCTGTCGGACCTCACGGGCCACAACATTTGCTGCAATGCTGATGGTTCGCGGTTTTATTACGATGAGGACACAAACCATCTTTGGTCTACTCACCTATAACATATTCAACGAACTGCGACACAGTGGCTGCGTGCAACAAAATACCGCAGGCACGGTTGATTAACCTGAGCTGACCGATGCTCACCTGACCGCTGAAAGTGTCTGCTGGCGCAGGCCTTTGACTCAGGGTAATACGACAGAAGACGAAAACTGGGCAGACGAAAGAACCTTCTACATTTCAGCAAGAGGCACGACGGCCCATGCGCCAGAAAGACCACGATCCCGCTGGAGTTTTATAAACTATTCTGGTATACCTATCGGTGGAGAGTTGCAGCACGTACCGCCGACCTGCAGTCATCGGTACACACATGGCGGCATAGTGTTGGACGTAGCTATCCCATGGGGAAATCATCTTCCGTCCGTAAATGTGGGAAGTGAAATCAGCTCGTTGGAAAATACGATGGCTACGTGAGTAGTATGCCATGGCCAGGCGGCGTGCCATTCCTGTGTGCGCGTAGTTTGCTGAACATCGATACGGGTGGCCGTATCCGACTGGCGCAACGCTTGCGACTTTTATCCCGATGTGATTACTGACAATACGACCAATACATTGTCGGCTTTATGGAACCTTTTACCTCATTCTTATGGTAATAAGTATTCTGCCACTTCAATATTCGTACCGATGGTTCCGACTCGCTTTGACACAGGACAAGAGTGCACGTTTTCTTCGTGTTTGTCGGTTTCGGCCGTTGCACACCGCTTCAGCGACGAAAAGTGGTTCAAGTCAAAAGCGGATTGACGAACTGGCTTTCCGTGCGGCCAAGGTGTGTGCAAGGCAACGTGCACCCTGGACTCAAACACCCAATCTGATTGTGGCCGACAGGGAAAACTACAACAGCACCTTTGGGTGACTTCTGTCCTACGCTGCCAATTTCCTAATCGCAATCTGAGATGGAGAAAACTAGTAAACAGCTTGGCCTGATTTCGCGTCTTCAAGAATCGTGCTCTGGGTGCATGAGCTGGCATCGCAAGCGTGGCTACGACCAGACTGAAGTCGCAACATTGCGGCGTCGAACGGTGCACGACGGCGTCATCAATGGCGGTGATATTGAGAACGAGGATGGAACTGAGTCTGAATGCGATTCGTCGTAACAAAAGACTGGACGTGGAGCTTTCTTTCAATACGGGCAAGAACTATACTCGTCGTAACGAAGTGACGGTGCAGCTACTCGCAGCAATATGTCAACGGCACACTGGTCACGGACGGGCCTGCAGAACAGCTGGGAGCCTATCGCCTTTAAAGTGATTGACCCACAACACGGGACTCCGATCTTCTATGGGGAAAGGAAATAGATGAAAACTGGCAAAGCATCCCACCACGGTAGTCTAGCAGTTCAGCTTATGACGCGGCGCTTTTGTGTATATGGGTAACGCGAACCTCGATTTGAGTGGTGGTTTCTCTCTTCTGTGAAGTTCAAACGCTTTTACTTTCAATGCCCTGTTCTCGTGTTTCATTTGGGTAATAAGATTCGTCTGAATGATCTCTAAAGGGCTGCTTCGGGGCAGGCTTTACCCTATCCACAGCAGAATATGTCGAATGAGTTTGTAGACCGTTTGCAGATCAACCGGGCGATGAATTACGAACGAATATCCCTGTGTTGTCGACAAGACTGAATTTTCGCCCCTAATGAGTGAGGTATCCTGGCTGCGGAAAACCGCTGGGAAAATGTACAACAAGAGTGATGTTCGCTGTGTCAGGTAACTTCCTGCGCTGCCGTTCCATGAGTCTGCGTTATGAATTTGAACCGCTTTGGCTGAAATTCCTGCATATTCAGGTGGGAGCATCGCGTTGAAGGCTCTAATCTCTTTGTTTTTGAAAAGCAGTGTTGAAAGGTAAGACTTTCGGAATAGCTGTCGCTGACATTGGGAACAATTCCACCACAGCAAACTCTACACATGTCAAATCTGTCAAACTTTTTAATCGAGATGAAGTTTCAATATATCGCTCGGCCATTTTCTCTTGGGAATGATGGCCATGAGTCTACCGCTACGGTGACTTTGGAAGAGAAGTCACAGGATCTCTATATTCCAAAAGACCACCAAAAGACTATGAGGAATTCTCTTAGGCGAGGGACTCAACCACGGAAAGAATAATCAGGTGTCTCTATCGGAATATCTGGATGTACTGACCGATGATGTCAGTGATACGTAAAATGTGTCGCCGCAAGAATACAACGGACAGCCGCGAAAGAATGTGTTACTATATCTGGAACGATGACCCCTGAAGTTGACTATAACAATACGGTGAGAGGGATCACTCATGGGATGTATATCACTCAGTAATACTGGTTAGCAATGTTATCTCAACAAATCTGGCTGAAGCAACAGGCACCGAACAGGAACGCAAAAGATTCGGAAGGTGAGGCTCTTGCTTCCTGCGCGCATGGTCTTATTTTATGCTGGTCAACACCCACGCCGCCTTATGAGAACGACGCGCAGGCCGACGCAACTCAGGCTGTGCCCATAAACAATGCCATCAGCGTGGAGAACAAGAAATTGGCGAAGGCAACAGTGATATTTACCGCCCTCATCGAGCAGTGATCTGGAGGCTTCGATCAAGCGCTGAAGCCGCGGCGACAGAAAAAGACAAATTTACCGTCCGAATCTAAGTACGGCTTGTTGTTGCGTTCACGTGGCTTTGTTCAAGAAACAATACGACAAAAGCTGCTCGAATATGCTACGCAAAACCATCAAGATAAGCAACAACTCTATGATCTGACGAATGTAGGAAGAGAATAAAGATCGTTTCTTACGAAAAAGAATACAGTTCTCTTCACATACGGTCCTGACGCAGCAGACGCTTTCAAACCGCAAAAACTCACATTACGGCCAACAGATGAAAAAGGGCTGCTTCATCGTCAATCCGGAGCTGATCAGCATGTACACTAAAAAGATGTACGCCTAGAAGCCCGCTGCTATACGAAAAATGCGGCGTGCGAAACCCCTATAAGTATTATGCCTTACGTCTCGCACAGCATGTATCCTTATAAGCCTCATTTGGCAGAAGCCATCTGAATGCAGAGGCCTCATGTAGAGGGGGCAAGGTTGCGTGAAGCCAAAGGATCCCGACGCGATCAGAGACAATCGTATCTATAACAACAAGGCTCTCACGGCTACATCGTCGAAGAAGCTTTGCAATTGGTAAAGGACGAGCGTCGACGTGAACTTTCGTTTGAAGGAACTCCGATGGTTTGACCTGAGGTCGATGGGGCTGTCCGAGCTGAAGCACACCTACAGTTCGAGTGACGTAGGCGGTGAAAAGACCGAATACGGGCAAAGCAGGGCGACAAGCGCTATACGCCACCGATACCACGTGCCGAAAGATTAATAAAACACTAACTTGCAGTAGACAATGGGAAAGATGAAATCTATATTATCGATAACAGTTTGCCTGTTGGGCATGCTGACTTCATGCACCAATGAGAGCGCTATACACGCAGAATTGGAAGACGCGCTATATGACTTTACTGACAATCCTGCCGATCCTATTCAGCATGAGCGTTATCTCTTGTTCTCTAAATATAAAACCTATCTGGTAACAAATCCGGTAACGAGAGATTATAATTTAACTTCCAAAAGAAGAATAATCTGCGAATAACGCCTGTGAAACAGGATACGGAGCTACTGAAATGGCATTGAGCGATTGCATACGATGTTTTTGGATGTATTCAGAAGAGTTCAAGCAAAACATCTGCCATTTTCATCATCCCTGGCTGATAGTATTCTCTGGGTATGGAAAAATAAAAACACCCAGCTATCATGCTTATGCAGCCAATCGCTTTGTTGCCATGGCTGGTGTGCGCCTGACAATGGGGCTGGAGAGTGATAGTTTTGAAACAGGCTATCAAAGGCGACCTTCACCCCGCTATTGGATTGATTATCTGGGTGGTGAGGCCAAGGTGTTTACGATTCCCGATTCGTTGATGATACTCAGTAAAGCTTATTTTGCAGAGGATGTCGGCGACCTGACGAAAACCCCATTGGGCAATGTTGTTGGCAAGTTGCTGGCAGATAGACTTTCATCCGCTGGGCTTCGTGAGCTAGCAATCCGGCAACGACGTTCTTTGATCCTGATCCCGACTGGGGTGGTTGGTGGATAGAAACACCTAACGCCGATACAGACAGACGCCAGTGGATAGCGTTTATTTTTACAACACCTAAGGCAGAACGAGAGCGCATCATCAACAGCTATCCGCTCATGAAGCGGGAAGTATGAGATACTGAAAAGCCTTTTATGGCCTGTGATAACTTTGACATAGACCAATTACCTAATCTTATTATAGTTAAATTACGGAAATGAAATTTGTATTATTACTCCTCTGCTTGTGCTTCAATATCAGCACAATAGATGGAAAGGATATAAAGAAAATAAGAAAAACAACAGAAGTAGCCGAAGTTGTTACGCAGAGTGCCCCGGATAGTGAGTATCGCAGCCTGACGGCAGGCTATACTCGTAAGACCGGGCTGATGAACGTGTACCGGCAGGGTGACAATTATCTGTTTGAAATCCCCAAACGTTGCTGGGTAAAGACTTGCTGCTGACCTCGCGCGTGGCAACAACGAGTAACAATGCAGGAAGCGTGGCAGGCAAATGCCCCATCTGCCTGTTCTCATTACATTGTCGGTGCAGGGAGAACGACTCTATATGCATAAGAAGGTATATAAAACGCTATGTGATCCAACATCTTCCTTGCAGGCTTCATTCAATCGGAATTTCTACAAATCCTATTTGAAGTCGTTCAAGATTAAAGGAAACTTCGGCCGAAGGTGATGTCTTAGTGGACCTTTCGCTCTTCGAGAATGACGTAAAGGAATTGAATCCATTCAGTTCCGGGAGCTAAAAATGGTGGAGGCGGCTCACAGGGTAGGTGACCTTGCATGATTATGGGTGTAAAAACATTTCCTAAGAATCTGCAAGTACGCTCAACTTGGTTACAATAGCGGTGGCGAGCCACTGACGGTGACAATGTTGCGTAACATTATTCTTTTTACCCGAACAGCCCATGCGTCCTCGTCTGGCCGATCCGCGCATCGGTTATTTTGACGAAAAGAAGGAATATTTTACCGATAAGGGAAGATGGTGTGACAAGCTTTTCATACATTAAACGATGGGATATTCGGCTCTACGGACTCTGCCGCTTACGCCCGTGGTGAACTGGTGGAGCCATCGAAGCATATTGTCTTCTACGTAGATACAGCCATTCCACGCAAGTGGCGGCCTTATATAAAACAAGGTATATGTGACTGGAACAAGGCTTTCAAGCAGATAGGATTCAAGGATGTGATAGTAGTAAAGGACTATCCTGCCAACGATCCGGACTTCGATCCAGATGATATTCGCTACAATTGTTATCGTATGATTACGACAAAAGTAGAAAAACTCCGTTGGCCCCAGTTGTTCCGATCCTCGTACTGGTGAGATTATTCAAGCCGATGTATTATTTTTATTACAACAGTGTAAAATTACTGCATAACTGGGAGTTTGTACAAACAGGGGGCTGTCGATCCACGTGCCCGTGCCAAAGTGTTTGACAGTGACATGACGGGTAATTCACTGCGCTATGTAGCTGCCCATGAAGTGGGCCATACTTTGGGTTTGCTCCATAACTTTCAGAGCATCGTCAACGATTCCGGTAGACTCGTTGCGCTCAGCTACTTTTACGGCAACCTATGGCACCACTCCTTCCATAATGGATTATGCTCGATACAATTATGTGGCATCAACCGGGTGATAAAGGCGTCAATCTGCGTCCGCCTCATCTGGGCGTTTACGATGCTTACGCGCTGGCATGGGGCTATAAGCCTATCTTCGAAGCCAAGACCCCGCAGGATGAACAGCCTGTTTTGAATCGTTGGATTCGTGAAAAGGAGGGTAATCGTATGTATGTGTATGGTCCACAATATTTCTTCAATTCGGTAGATCCTTCTTGTCAGTCAGAGGACTTGGGTGACAATGCCGTGAAGGCAGGAACTTATGGTATCAACAATCTAAAGTACATCATGAAGCATCTGAATGAATGGTGCGTGGAAGAAGGAAAAGATTATCAGCGGTTACAGGAGGCTTATACCAATCTTACCAACCAGCTGCAAACCTATCTTTATCATGCGGTGATGTATGTGGGTAGTATCTATATGGATGAGCCTGTGGCCGGAGATGGAAAGCGCAACTTCCGTTTTACGGATAAGAAGATACAGCAAGAAGCCTTGCAGTTTGTCTTGAAGAATATTTATGATATGCCTGCGTGGTTGCTCAATAAGGATATTATCAATAAGATAGGCCCGGTTGTGTCTGTTACCAATTTACAGGCACGTGTGTTGAAAAGCCTGTTTGCCAAAACCGGTAAGTTCGGTCATGGCACTCAATGAACAACTGGAACCTGCCACCGCCTACACGTATAGGCAGTATATGATGGATCTGTATAATGCGGTGTGGAGCAAAAGTATGCGTGGAGGTAGTCCTGACATCTACGAACGTCAATTGCAAAATGTGTATTTAAGTTCCTTGTTACGCTTGTTGCCCGGTAAGGGAGATGGCAAGAAGGCCGCCCCAGTTATCTGCAAACCATACAGCATGATGAGATATTACCTTGCATGTGGGCTGTTTGCCCCGATGAAAGCCTGAGTCAGGAAGTCTTCAAACGCCTTCTTTGAGTTTGATCCGATGGAAGATTTCAAGATGGTGAAGTCGCCGGTAGACTTGAGTACAGCTCAGAATTTATTGACTTTGTTGGCAAAATTGCGTTTGTCGGCACCAACTAAACTGCTCAAGGCTCACTATCAGAGCATGTATGTGGAATTGAAAAGCGTTGAGCATGTCCTAAAAACTTATTTGGGAATATAATAAAGTGCCGTTTTGTTCAAAACATATTAGAACAAAACGGCACTTTTACCATTTTACATGGGCTTACTCCCATAGGAACGAGGCCCTCGATATACTTTGCAGAGAATGCCGATACCCTTGATATTCTCGCCACCTTGTGGAATAATGAGGTCGGCATAACGTTTCGTCGGCTCAATAAATTGCTCATGCATGGGTTTCAATACTTCCAAATAACGGTCTACAACCATGGAAACCGTTCGTCCACGGTCCATCGTATCGCGCTGAATGTTGCGTATCAATCGCTCATCAGAGTCGCAGTCGACGAATATTTTCAAGTCCATCAGGTCGCGTAGCTTCTTGTTGAGTAGCGTCATAATGCCCTCGATGATAATAACAGGCTTCGGTTCTACGCCGGATGGTTTCGGGCAACCGGTTGCACTCGAGATAGCTGTAGGTAGGCTGATCGATAGCATGCCCCTCGCGTAATTCGTGGACTTGCTTATGCAACAGTTTCCAGTCGAAAGCGTCGGGATGGTCGAAATTAATCTGATGACGTTCTTCGTCGGTCATGCCCGTCGTATCATTATAATAAGAATCGAGTGGAACTACGGCTACGAAATGAGGCGGCAAGGCCTCTACGATTTTTCTACAACGGTCGTTTTACCACTGCTGGTGCCACCGGCAATACCGATGATTGTGATTTTATCTTCAGAAATATTCATACTAAGATATCATTAAACATTATACGGTAGAACTCTGATTTCTTTTTCCACAGCCATGGGATAAGCCCGTGAGCTGCTGGGCATGCGATAGAGCCGGAGCTCACGCCCTTCGAAAGTGAAAGGTAGTGTACTGTCCCATCTTGGGTATGGTCTTGATTCCAAAGTGCGACGTGAAGACCTGCGTAGCCAACTGACCGGCCAACAACACTCCCCTGCAATCGGGCAAGGCCCGCAGCATGCCAGTCAAGATCACTCTGTTCGACGATTTCCAGATCCTTATCGGAGGCCGTGTTCTTGGTGCGACGAACACGTAATGCCGTATCGAAGAGGGCCACTCGCTTCTCTTTTAGAAAAAGCTTTGAGTGCATCTAGTCTGAAAGTTTTATTAGATTGATCTACAAAATGAAACTTATCGTCGAAAATACATGCCCAAAGATGCGCCACATGTCATTTTGGAAGTTTGGATAATACCACTCCATGCACCAACGCTTGGATGCCGGCGGAAAGGTGCCAAGCATGAGCAATCGGGCGTCGGTAGGCAACCAAGGCTCAAAGGGATGCGTTTCGATCATTGCTGTTGCTTGACCAAATAAACAACAACGAGCAGGTGATCGCTATAACTGCGTTGAGCCATACACCTGCGGCATGGGTACGTTTAGGCGTTCCCTTGTACTGGCCTTCGGTTTGGAACAAATAACGAAGCGTACAACCTGATTCTTCCAGAATTTCAATGTAGTAAAATCTTTCTGCCCATTTTGATTCAAGAGATTCGGTGTAAGCAATATCTGATCGAAAAGATTCCATGCTCCTTGATAAGCTAAAGTACCCGTACCATTGGCCAGAACATTCCACCAAGGATTGTAGCATATCGCCTTCGGCCACTTCGTCAATATTGCGACGGCCACGCAGTTCTTTGGCCATGCTGGCGTCCAGCAGGATCATCGTTCATGTCACCCATGACCAGAATCTTGGCTTTAGGATCTTCGGCGAGCAGCGAATCCTTTAAGGCCTTGATCTGTCGGGCACCTAACTCGCGATAATAAGGTCCTGCAAAACGACTGGGAAGATGATTAACGATAGCTACGACATGCTCGCCGGCCAAATCACCACTCACTGTCAAGAAACCACGAGTGGCATGGAGTGCTGTCTTTAGCTTGTTCATAGACATAGGGCACGAGCTTCACATCGCGCACGGAGAACAGCGCCTGGATTATAGAGCAACGCACAATCAACTCCCTCTCTGGTCGGGACCTTCGATGGCAGAAGCGGAAATTGCGAGCCTTCAATGGTTCTTGATTGCACAAATCTGTGAGACACTTCGCGTTTTCTACCTCGCTCACGCCGATGAAAGCGCAGCCAACGCCCTTCAGGACATCTGTGCCCATATCTGAAAGCGCCTGAGCCATGTTGCGAAGTTTGTGACTATCTTCAGACCATTCCACTTCATGGTACTCGTAGGTAAATATTGATAGTCGTTTTTACCCTCGTCATGACAAGTATCAAATAAGTTTTCAAGATTGTAAAAACCAACGCCATAAACAGAAAATTTCTTTTTCTTGCGCATGAATGGTTACTACCGAGGACGGTCAGTAGTAACAGCAAAAGAAGTAACTTTTTTCATTATCATTCAATTATTTAGGCTGCAAATATCGCTATTTTTAACTGAAAAATATAGCACGAGACACTAAAAACATACACCGAAAGACCCTTTTTAGAAATAATTTTGTTACTTTGCAAACGCTTTGTACAGACTTTTTGCGAATAGTGTAACACCGGTTATCATGATGTCGGGAAATAGATATAAGAGAATAACTTGACCATTACGTATACTTTTTACGTCAGCGTGGAGAGGTTATTCTCGTTTTCGTCTTAGCCAATACCGCAGCAGCACAAATCGTATTGTATAAAAAGCAACGGATGAAAGGATTCGTCGAACAATATTTATGACAAGATAAAAATACTCAAAGTTATGCAGAAACAGCTTAAATTAGTGATGCTTGCTTTATGCTGTAGTGCTTCTTTGTCGGCCCAAAAACAACAATACGTCCGGCCAGACAACGAGCGAAGCGAATGAAGCAGCCTCACGTTTACGGAAGCGCAGCTGGGTGAAGATGACAACGTTAACCAAAACGTCACTATTCTGAACTCCAGCTCGAATATCTATGCCAGCGGAGTGGGTTATCTATTCTCACCGGTACGCTTCCGCTATCGTTCTTTCAATCAGAAGTACAATGAAATTTACATCAATGGCGCGCCTGTCAACGATGTTGAACGTGGGCAGTTTGCCTTCTCTTCTATTGGCGGTCTGAACCAAATAACACGCAATGTGGATTTTTCGTTGCCTTTCGAGACCAACAATTTCGGGATGACCTCATGTCCGGAAGTAACAACTATAACTTCCGTAGTGGAGCTATGAAGTACGGGGGCAGCGTGTCAGTCTGGGCGGTGCCAATCGCAGTTATACCCTTCGTGGCATGTATACCCACAACAGTGGGTTCAATAACAAGGGTGGGCCTATAGTGCCAACCTCACCTATCGTTGGGCAAAGCGCGGTTATGCGGAAGGAACTTTCTACAATGCGTTGTCTTATTTCTTCGGTGTACAGAAATTGTTAGGCGACCACAGTTTGTCGTTTGCCACTTGGGGCAACCCTACCGAACGTGCCTCGCGTAGGGAGCAGCTACCGCAGAAAGCTACTGGATAGCCAACGATTACCAGTATAATCCCTATTGGGGCTACCAAAACGGAAAGGTCCGCAACTCACGTGTCATTAATGATTTCGCGCCCTCGGCCTTGCTTACTTGGGATTGGAATATTAACAATAAAACCAAGCTCGTAACGACATTACTCGGTAAATACAGCATGTATAAGAGTACGAAGTTGAACTACAATAATTCTGATAATCCTGCTCCGGATTACTATAAGGTGTTGCCCAGTAATTTCTACGATGTATGGGAGGAATACCCGTTATCAAACAGCGGCAGCTTATGCCGACTGGAAAACAGCTTACGAATGGCTGTCAGGCAATAAAGCCAATCGCCAGATAAACTAGGGATCGCCTCATTGCGGCTAACCACAATGTCAATGCCGTGAATGCAGACGCATGTACTATCTTCAAGCACGCCATAACAACAACCTCTACTTGACCTTGGCATCAGCATTAACTAAACAGGTGACTAAACAGGGAACTTTGAACTTGGGTTTCAATGTAACAGGTAACAAGGGAATGCACTATCAGACAATGGACGATTTGTTGGGTGCTCAGTACTTCCATAACGTGAACAATTATGCTATTGGTACCTATGCAAAGAACTTGATGCTGTACAGTACGATCTAAATCATCCCTAACGCCTTGGTGCGCGAAGGTGATAAATTCGGCTATGATTATGATATCAACGTATTCCGTAGTAATGCTTGGGCTAATTATACAGAAACATTAGGTATAGCTCATTATAGCTTTGCCGGCAAGATAGGCTACGATGCGATGAATCGTGAAGGTAAAATGCGCAATGGTTTGTTTGCAGAATAACTCCTATGGCAAAAAGCAAAACAGCTCCAATTTTTTGACAGGAGGAGTGAAGGTCGCTAGTTCGTTTGACCTCAGCAAAGGACATGTGGTTTCGTTAGGACTGGGTTATGAATTTAAGGCCCTCAAATGCCAATGTAGCTTTTCAAGCCCAGAGATGAATAACGACTTTGCTTTTGGGATTAAAAATGAAGGCGTCTTTAGTAGTGAACTGGCATTATCAGTTAAAAACCTCATGGCTCAATCTTAACATAGCTGGTTACTATAGCCATATCAGTAAAGCCACGGAGTGGACTTGTTTCTACTTTGATGATATCAACTCGTTCTCTTACAATTCTATCACGGGACTCAGTAAAGATTATTATGGGTTGAATTGGGCGCAAAAAGTGAAACTGACCTCTTTCCTCGACCCTAAAAACTATTGCGAAGTATCAGTGAGGCGAAGAATGTCAGCAATGCTCAGGTTATTTATCTGAATGCAACTGAGGGCAAGCCTTACAAAGATGAGGCTTACATCAAAAATATGCGCGAAAGCGGTACTCCACTTACGGCTGTCAGTCTTGGGTTAGCTCTACCATCAACGCGGATGGTTTGTAGACCTCAATGCTAATTACTATGACCGTATCTATTTAGGTTACTCTCCCTATTATCGCTACGCCAAGTCGATGAGCAAAAGCTAAACTGGTAGACAACGAAGGTAATTATATGGTTTCGCCTCAGGATAAAGGTAAGGGAGGTCTTATGATTGATGGAAGCATAGGTCACAATGTTCGACTGAAAAATGGTTCCCTTGCTATCAACTTGATGGTGACTAGCATTCTCAACAACCAAAAGATTATCACGGGTGGTTACGAACAGAGTCGCAGTGACTATTCAATCAACCAGACCACCGGCGTAACCCAACCAACGTTCGTATAGTTTTTCTAAGAACCCGAAAAGTGTTCCATGCCTGGGGCATCGAATACGATGCTTCAGATTAGTTACAGATTCTAACTTAAATACCAATTAGGGAAATATGAAGACAATTAAATATATCTATATCATGCTATCCTTCATTTTGCGGCCTGTTCATACAGAGTTGTATGAATGACGGCTTTGATGATGTGTCGGGCAACGTAAAGGGGCAATGCCACAATTAAGGAAGCACATGTCATGACGATTGCGCAACTGAAAGCTAAATATGCCAGTACGTTGAAAGAGCAATACGGATATACACAGATAACCGATGATATACAGTTGAAAGCTCTATGTAACAGGTAATGATATAGGGGAATCTGTTTGGGCAAAGTGCGTTGGAAGATGTTACCGGAGCAATAATTATAGGTATTGGTGAGGGTGGCGTTTTTAGTTATCTTCCCATAGGAACTGAGATTATTGTCAATCTTAAAGACCTCTATATTGGCAACTATGGCTATCAAAACACAGATAGGAACACTCTACGAAAAGTGCGAAAGGAGAGGTTTCTGTCAGCCGTATGGCTCGTATGCGTTGGGATCAACACTTCAACTATACGGGTAAGACTATGGAAATAGATGCCGACAGAGTTTAATCAAAGCAAGCTGAAAGAAGAAAGTTATCTGGCTGCCAATAGTAGTAAATTAATGACTCTGAAAGCTGTTACATTTGTCGATGGAGGGGAAAAAGGTTTATGCTAACAAGGCTGATGTCATAAACAATAATAGTTGTGAACGTGGACTGGTAGGTCTATCTGTCAAAGATATTGTTGTGAGAACCAGTACTTATGCTAATTTTGCAGCTGACCAACTGCCTTCTGGTAAGGTTAATATTACGGGCATATTTACCCGTTATGGGAAGAAAATGGCAGGTCATTATACGTCAGGCTAGCGATGTGGCTACAGCCCAATAATATCTATTTATATATTGTCAAGAAATAAAAGAAATATAATATGAAAAAGATTATCAATTCATTATTCGTTCTGGCTGTTACTGCCATGACATTCACTAGCTGTGAAGATGTTCCCATGCCTTATGACATACCGACAGACAATGGTGGGACCAAGCCTCAGGCTGAAACGCATGCCGCCCCTGCTGGTAAGGGAACGGAAGCAGAACCCTACAAATGTGGCAGCAGCTGTTGATCTGATTAAAGCTGCAGAAGCTGATAAAAATACGGCTCCAATGTATGTGAAAGGTAAGATTGTAGAAATCAAAAAAATGTAGAAACAGCGCAATACGGCAATGCTAGTTATTACATTTCTGACGGAAAAAGATTACACACAAAGACTCAATATCTATCAGAGTCTTTTATTTTGGGCAATAAGAAGTTTACAAGTACCGATCAGATTAGAAGTGGGCGACGAAGTTGTCGTCTATGGCCCATTTGTCAACTTCAAAGGTAATACACCAGAAACAGTGGGTAAGGGGCAACTTATCTTTACTCACTCAATGGCAAGGTGGAAAAGCCTCAAGAGTTTCTGCTGAAGACAATTCGGCAGAAAAGCCCTATTCGGTAGCGAAGGCTATCGAACTGATTGCAGCTGACAAGGCACCAACTGTGGGAGTATATGTGAAAGGTGTTATTAGTAAAGCTCCTTCCTTCTACAAGAAAGAAAGTACACTTACCTATTATATTTCTGATGGCGGAAAGAAGAGAAAGAACTACAAATCTTTGGCGGTTTGAGCTTTAATGGTGATAAATTCAGTGGTGCCAATGATTTGCAAGTAGGTCAGCTGGTTGTTGTATATGGCGTTATTAAAGCCTATACAAATAAGGAAAGGTAAAAGTGATTAACGAAATGGATAAGGGTAATAAACTCATCACCGTAAATGGAAAAACAGAACTCATCAAAGGTGAAGAAAAACCGGGTGGTGGTGAAACTCCTGGCGGCGAAACAGTGAGTGGTGAGGTGACTGCCAAGAGTCTTGGATTGGCAGACGCGACTGCGATTGAAACTAAAACACTTGCCGATGGTACGAAACTCATTGCGGACAAAGGTACTAACAAGAATGAACCTAAATATTATAGTGCTGGCAGTGGTTCAATTCGAATGTATCCTGGCAACAGTTTAACTTTCGATGCAGGAAGCAAGAAGATTGAAAGTATTACTATTACCTGTGATTCTTATAGTGGAACAAAAATTTACTGCAGAAGGTGAAAAGTCAAACAAACGGCGGGCACACTTGTGCTGAATGACCTTGTTTATACCCTCAGTGGGGTCCAATGCGACAAAGGTAACACTGACCAATGAACATACAGGCAAAGGTAATCCGTCACAGATTCGCATCGTGAAATTCACCATCACCTACGCTAAGTAAAAATATAAAACATTACAAATAATTTGGCAGCACGCAAAGTTTTCATTACTTTTTGCACCCTGTTATACAGATAACAACATTATAAACATAATATTAATATTAGAAAGAAATGAAAAAGGTATTCATCCTGAAAACTATCGCCCCGTCGTATTCAAAGATATGTCCAACGGCGATATGTTCCTTACAAAGTCTACATGCAAAACAAACGATACTGTAGAATTTGAAGGTGAGACTTACCCTGTAGTAAAGATTGAAATCTCAAGCACCTCTCACCCCTTCTATACAGGTAAGAGCAAGCTTGTTGATACAGCCGGTCGTGTTGACCGCTTCATGAACCGTTACGGTAAGTTGTCGAAGTAAATATATACCTTTTCTCTTAAGGATATATTATAATAGCAAGAGTGCGTTCGAACGTAGTTGCATATGCGTCGATCGCACTCTTTTGTAGTTTATTCAAAAAGCCAAGGATACCCCAACCGGCGTAAACATAATAACTGCGGCTGACGTATGACGACTGGTTTTATGACGCAAAATTGTAAAAACGGTCACAAAACGGTCGAGCTTCAATTAGAGCGAAAAATAGAGATGAAAGGGTAGTTTTAGGCTTGCGCAGGGTCGTTTTTACTTTTTCTGAGGTCAAAGCGTAGCTTTTTAGGTCGCCAAAGCTATGCTTTTACATGCTCAAAACGCAGCCCTTTTGCCTTGTCATAGTTATGCTTTTTAGCGGGTGAAAAAGCTATGCTTTGGGGCGGTTGTTGACGCGCAAAAAGTGGAGCGTTATTGGTAAGTGGTTGGTTGTCATGGTTTGTTGGTTTTTGATAACTGCTCAAATGCTTGGCTTATTTGCGATAAAAATCCTGACGCAAAATAATTAAGCGGTTTGTACGAAAATTTCATAGTGAATATTTGCCCGAAAAAGCATAAGTTTCATGAGCAGCATCATCTTAAAGAACAGACGAGGCACGAGTTCTATAAAGCGATTATAGGAAACCGAAGCAGGAATTCATGTTTGAACCGGCCATGAATACCGTTCTGATAATACTCCTGAAATTACGATAGATACCGAAGTGATTGCATACAAGGCTTGTTATAATTTCACTTTCAGAGAGTCTTCCCTTACGATTTATGCAACGTTTCCTGTTGCTATTATAGGATGGCAAACATAGTTTTTAATTTGTTCAACATTCAAATTCTTGTCAAACTCATCAATAATACAGAAAATTTCAGTAACTTTGTCTTGGGTAATCATCGCTAAGTTGTTTTGTAAGTTATTGATTTTCAAATATAAAGTTACAGCTAACGAGACAAACCAACTTTACAAGGACTTAATTAACCCAAACTCGCGTTTTTATGATGAAAATTCTGCATTTATTATTCGTGTTAGTTGCTGACAGGCATGATGATGGCATCATGTGACAGGGACGACATATCTAAAGATGATTCCAACGTAATCAACAAAAACAAGAATATGCCATCCGCGTCAATGCCGGTAGAGATTACTCGTTTGGAATTTCCTCATGTAAATGGTGGCGAAGACAATCCTGTTGTCGTGCATAAGGTAGATGCGAAGTTAATTTTTCACTGAGTGGAACAACCAAAAAGCGGGCCCCAACGCTGGACTTGCTATCAGATGTATGCCGCCAATAGGGTGAATCGTTGGAAACGGAGCAACTGGAAGAAGATTGATCCATGGTTTGGAGATCCGTTTCAGAATGATTCGAAGATACAACCTGCTCCACCAATCTACTGAAAAAGACCATTGGGATGATGGTTACGATCGCGGACATATATGTCCGTCACAGGATCGAGTGAATAGTCGTGAGGCCAATATGCAAACTTTCTACTATTCTAATATGCAACCCCAACTGAATGGCTTTAATGCGGGAGTGTGGGCTGTGTTGGAAGAAAAATACGCGGTTGGATAACAACAAGCTCACCCATGAGCGACACGCTTTATGTATGTAAGGGCGGAATCATTGATGGTACGCCTGAAAAGGACTTTTACTTACAACAGGCATAGACTGATAGTCCCAGGTTATTTCTTCTGCGCGTTGTTGATGAAGAACGCACAAAGGCTACAAGGCTATTGGCTTTTGGTTTGAGCATAAAAACAATAAAGACAAGGATTTAGGTAAATACGTAGTTACTGTTCATGAATTAGAACGGCTGACAAAGCTTGATTTCTTTTGCAATTTGCCCGACGATATAGAAAATAAGGTAGAAGACCTAAGCAAAGAGCGCGTGAAAATAGCTTGGGGATTATAGATCGAGACAAACAAAGAGCGGACATGCTGTCATTATAGTACGTCCGCTCTTGTTTTAGTAGGTTTCGTTTTTATTGCTCTGTTTTTCGCGAATGCGCCCATAGCTGCGGCTTTCTTGCCATCCGTTGTTCTTGTCAACAAGTTGTTGCCTTTTGGCATAGCTGCGGCCATAAAAGGTTCCCAGTTGAATGAACCATCGTACAAAGAATCGGAATATGATGTTGCAGGCTTGTGCCGTCATCCATGTAACCGCTGAAGTAATTGCTATTCAAACTGTAGTCGTAGATATAGACCGGAGCCCAATTACTATCTTGATAGCGCAGCGTGATAGTACCATTGTTCACCGTCCAAAAGAATGGACAATAGCTGTAGTCACGATATGGTGAGCGCACGTCGTAATCCACCTCTTCGCCAGTACCATCGTTATAAAATGTTATTGTCGTGCGATAATGAGTCTCCTACCAGTCCCCAGCGATCTTGATAGTAGGCGGAAAGGTTTCCTGTCCACGTTCCATTCAGCGTGTAGGCTATTTCGTCGTCTTCATCGCAAGAAACAAATAGTGACACGGTCATTACTGCCATCAAGCGCCAATGCGAAAAATTGTAGTCAGCTTTTTCATAATCGTATGCTTTTTGTGAATATTTTCCTATTTTATTTCATCGACAAAGTTAAATGTTTTTAAGAATACTTTACACGGAGAATTTCCATATTCGTCAGTAGGGAGTTTCCTATTTAAATGCGGGATAATCCCCAAAAAAACTAAATTATTATAATTATCCGATAGTGTAATTAGCTATCTCATTTTTAAAATGAGTACCTTTGCATATTAAAAATAATTCCAATTAAGTAACATTACATTCATAAAAGCATAAAAAGATGAAAACAGTCTATGATTTCTCTGTCAAAAGACAGAAAAGGTAAAGACGTATCTTTTAAAAAGAATACGCTAACGAAGTTCTATTGATTGTAAATACCGCTACTAAATGTGACTTTACTCCACAATATGAGGAGCTGGAAAATTTATATAAAGAACTGCATTCTCAAGGTTTTGAGATTCTCGATTTCCCTTGCAATCAGTTCGGCCAGCAAGCTCCCGGTACCGATGAGAGCATCTCATGACTTCTGCAAACTGACCTATGGTACAGAATTTCACGATTCAAGAAGCTGAAAGTGAATGGCGAAGAAGCTGACCCGCTTTATAAATTCCTGAAAGAACAGAAGGATTTGCCGGCTGGGACGAATCTCATCCCATCTATCCTATCCTTGACAAAAATGCTTTTCTGAGGCTGATCCCAACTATAAAGAGAGTGCGGAAATCAAGTGGAACTTTACAAAATTTCTCATCAATAAGAAGGGACAGAGTCGTTGCTCGCTTTGAGCCAACCACCAAGATTGAGCTCATTGCCGAGCAAATCAAAACTCTTCTTGACGCTTTAGTTTATATCCCGAACGATATGAAAACAAAACTTTTAATTATAGGTAGTGGCTCTGCGGGCTACACCGCTGCCATCTATGCCGGTCGCGCTAACCTTCAACCGGTACAGTATTGTAGTATCCAAATGGGTGGACAACTTACTCAAACTACTGAAGTAGAAAACTTTCCAGCTATCCCGATGGTGTAGACGGCAACCAAATGATGATGGAACTTCGTCGTCAGGCCGAACGTTTCGGCGTTGAAATGCACGACGGATCTATCGTATCTGCTGATTTCAGTCAGCAACCCTATCGCTTCAAGACCGACAGAGACGAAGAAATCGAAGCGGAAAGTGTGATTATCGCTACCGGTGCAACAGCCAAATATCTGGGTCTTCCCTGATGAACAGAAGTATATGGGCCAAGGTGTGAGTGCTTGTGCTACATGCGATGGCTTTTTCTATCGCAAGAAAGTAGTGGCCGTAGTTGGTGGTGGTGACACTGCTTGTGAAGAAGAGAGCTATCTGGCAAGCCTCTGCAGCAAAGTCTATATGATTGTTCGCAAAACCTTATTTACGTGCTTCTGACGTTATGAAGAGGCGTGTTGAGAACATCGAAAATATTGAAATACTCTACGAAACCAATACGCTGGGCCTCTTTGGCGACAACGGAGTAGAAGGCGCTCACGTGGTATACCGCAAAGGTGAGGGCCGATGAGAAGGTTTACGATCTGCCCATTGACGGCTTCTTCTTAGCCATTGGACATAAGCCTCAGACTGAGTCTCTTCAAGGGAGCAATCGAACTTGACGAACAGGGATTTATCAAAAATATCAGGCCATAGCCAAGCTACCAATATCCCCGGCGTGTTTGCGGCGGGTGATGTGTGCGACCCTCACTATCAACAAGCTATTGTTGCGGCCGGCACAGGTGCCAAGGCTGCTCTCGACGCGCAAGAGTATTTACTCAACAAATAACCCCCGACAAATTATGGCAAAAACAAATTACAGACAACATTTCGTGGGTGGGTAAGATTGACTGGGAGCTGAAACGCTTCCACGGCGATGAACTATCTACCCTCCACGGATCTAGTTATAATTCATTTCTCATCAGAGACGAAAAAGACCGCTCTCATCGATACCGTATGGCAGCCCCTATGACAAGGAGTTTGTAAGTCGGTTGGAAACGGGAGATTGATTTGCAGCAGATAGACTATATCATTATGAATCATAATGAGATAGATCATAGTGGTGCGCTGCCCGAACTGCTGCGCGAGATTCCGAATACGCCCATCTACTGTACCAAGAAGGGTGAAGCCATCCTGCGCGGACACTATCATCAGGATTGGAACTTCGTAAACGTAAAGACCGGTGATACGCTTTCGCTTGGTAAGAGTACCCTTACTTTTATCGAAGCACCTATGCTTCACTGGCCCGACACGATGATGACGTATATCGACACCGAGCAGATACTCTTCTCCAATGACGTTTTCGGCCAGCATTTTGCCAGCGAATCGCTTTTACGATGACTGCGTTGATGATTATGAAGTTTTCTATGAGGCAAAGAAATACTATGCCAACATCATCAACACCTACTAGCAACATGGCTATCCGTAAGTTGAAAGAACTGAAGGATATGAACCTGCTCATCAAGCTGAGTTTGCCCCAGCCATGGTATCATTTGGAAGAAAAATCTGGACAGAATCATTGATCTTTACTTCCAATGGGCCAACGCTTATCAGGAGAATCAGATATGTATTGTTTACGATACGATGTGGCAGTCGACCCGCCTGATGGCAGAATCCATTGCAGAAGGTATTCTTAAGGCCGATCCAAGCGTCACGGTGAAACTCTTCAACGCGGCTCATGAAGACAAGAACGACATCCTTACAGAGGTGTTCCAGTCGAAAGCAGTGCTCGTAGGATCACCTACTATCAACTATGAGTTACTCCTACGCAATTGCCGGTATCTTGGAAATGGCACGCGGAATGAAGCTCAAGAACAAGAAAGCCGCTGCCTTCGGATCTTATGGTTGGAGCGCGATGCTCCCAAAATGATTAGCGAGCATCTACAGGGAAAGCAGGTTTTGAGTTGGTCAACGATGGCATCAAAAATGCTTTTGGGTGCCCTGACGAAAACATCGCTCTTTGCGTGTATAGAATACGGTAAGGACTTCGCGTTGCAGACGAAATAAACATTTAAACGATAGCTAAAAGCCAAGAACACGACCTCACGGTTGGTTCTTGGCTTTTGTTAACATAAGTCAGATTTCATGTCCTTACTCTGTCGCTTTTATCTCAACATTCTCTCGCAGAAACAAACTCGAAAACCATAGTCCACCGAACGTCAACAATCCGTTCAACATCAATAGTTCATAGCCAAACTGATAGCCCGTGGTTGCTGATACCACCCTATCGAGCACAAAACAAAGCACGGGCGAAGCCACGGCAATACATGGCACCCACTCATCCTTGGGCAGGCGGCGTGTAAAAAGGCCGAAGGCAAAGAGTCCCAACAATGGCCCGTATGTATAAGAACAGAGAATATAAATGGCGTCGATGACACTTGTGCGTTAAGAACCTTGAATGCTAAAATGAAAAGTACGAACAACAAGGCTATCGTTAAGTGCGCCCGCTTACGCAACCGTTCATCTTCGAGACGTTCGCAAATGTCTACACGAAACTCGTGGTAAGCGCGGCCAACGCGCTGTCGGCACTGGAGAAACTGGCTGCCACGATACCAATGGTAAACAATACCACGACCAATTCTCCCAATCGCCCCGTTGCGGCAAACATTGGCAGCAAATCGTCGCCCATCTCTGGCAATGGCATCCCCTGCTTTTGGGCCAACATCATCAGCAGAATGCCCAAAACAAGGAACAATAGGTTGGCCGGAACAAAGGCAAAGCCGTAGGTACACATGTCTTTCTGCGCCTCGCGCAACGACTTACACGTAAGATTCTTCTGCATCATGTCCTGATCCAGCCCCGTCATGACCACAACGACGAACGCGCCACTCAGAAACTGTTTCCAGAAATGCTGCCGCGAAACCCAATCATCGAACACGAATATCCGGCTGTGCGTGTCGTTCGCCACTGCCTCAATGGCTTGTCCGGGTGTCATTCCTAATTGAGTGATAACCCTGAAAGATAATCAATATCAGTGCTGAAAACATGCAAAAGGTCTGAAAAGTATCGGTAAAATACCAGCGTCTTGATGCCCCCGGCGCGTATAAAACCAGATTAGTGCCACCATCACCAATGCCGTAAGGGCAAACGGTACGCCCAACCGATCGAGAACGAACCGCTGCAAGATGATACAAACCACATAGAAGCGCACCGCCGCGCCCGTCATCTTGGACAGAAGAAAGAAAGAGCTCCCGTTTTATAAGCCCGTTGCTGGCCGATGCCTCAGATAAGCGTAGATGGTCGTGAGATTAAGCCGATAATAGACAGGCAAGAGGATGAATGCCACCAGAAAATAGCCGACAATAAATCCTAAACACATCTGCAGATAGGTCATGTCCAACCGCATGGCCATGCCCGGAACGCTGACAAACGTGATGCCCGAAATCGAAGCGCCTACCATGCCGAAGGCCACCATGTACCAAGGCGAGCGGCGATTGGCCCGAAAACGTATCGTTGTCAGAGCGATGACTCGTCAGCCGACTGAAAAATCATCAGCAAACCAAAATAAGATAAAACGGTAAGTATAATGAGCATAGGTATCTTATCTTTTGACAGAAAATAAACAAAACAGACACAAAAAGTACAACAAACAGGGCGTTTTTCTGCCGCTTTAGACACTCATTAACAAAGATTCAGTGAAAAATTTGGAGTTGTCAAAAAGATAAACCAATTTTGCAATAGTATGCAAAACGGAGCTCCCAACATATTGAACAATCGGCTGACAATACGCATCAGCCAAAGTTTTGTGTCGTTTGCTGTTATCAATCAAGCATCGACTATAGGTATTGAATACGAACCTTACACCGTGAAAAACGGGATTTCGATAGCGGCCAATTTGCGTGAAGCCTTTAACGAGAGTGCCTTATTGGGTATGGGATTCACGAAAGTTCAGGGTTATGATTGATACTCCGGTGCTACTGGTTCCTATCGAGGAGTTTGATGAAACACAGAAGGAGTTGCTCTATGCTACGCTTTTACCCGATTGGGTAGCGATATTATTATTCATACGATACTCCCCAATGAGAATGCCGTTGCTCTCTTCCCGCTTAACAAAGATTTAAATCTGGTCATCAACGACCATTTTCAACGACATCAGAGTCATGCCGATGATGCGGCCCGTGTGGAGTTATATGCACCATCGCAGTTTTAGCGGCAATCGTCAAAAGCTCTATGCCTACTTCCACGACCACAAAGTGGAAGTGTTCTGTTTCAAACAAAAACGCTTCAAATTTTATAATCACTATAAGATTGTAACGCCCTACGATGCTTCCTACTTCATTCTTTACGTATGGAAACAGCTTGGCATGGATGCTCAAAAATGATGAGTGCACATCTTCGGCAGCATCAATGAAAAGGAAACGCTGCTTGAAGACCTGAAGAAATACCTACAGTGCGTCTACGTTATCAATTCCGAAGCCGAATTCAACCGTGCTCCCATCACCAAAATTAAAGGACTTCCATCGATATCAGCATTCTGTTTCTGAAGGGAAGATAAGCGAAGGCTCCCTCCTCAATATTATTTACAGACTTATGAGAATCATCACCGGCAAGTATAAAGGCCGTCATTTCGACATTCCACGCGCCTTCAAAGCACGTCCCACCACCGATTTTGCCAAAGAAAACATCTTTAATGTCATGATGGGTTACCTCGATTTCGAAGGAGCCAGTGCCCCTTGATCTCTTTGCGGGAACAGGCAGCATCAGCCTCGAACTTGTGTCAAGAGGCTGCCGGCAGAGTCATCAGCGTGGAATCCGACCGCGATCATGCCAACTTCATACGGCAGTGTTTTGAAAAAGCTGAACGACAAAACGGATCTTCTGATACGTGGCGACGCTTTCAAATTTATCAAGAGCCGCCATCAGCAGTTCGACTTTATATTTGCCGATCCGCCCTACGCGCTGGAGCAACTCCCGAGATTCCGAACTTATTTTAAGCAAGCAACTGCTCAAAGAAGGCGGTGTGTTTGTCTTTGAGCATGGTAAGCAATACGATTTCAGCCACGTTTCCGGCTTCGTAGAGCACAGAGCGTATGGCAGTGTCAAGTTTTTCTATTTTTCCAATGAGTTGCTCTTTTAGAAAGAGCAAAGGTTGAGTTCGTGCTCCCAACAGAAGTGATGAAGAAGCACGGAGCATACCCTTACAGTCATTTGGCGCACAACTCTTCCTTATAGCATGACGCATACAGGCGAGCGCATGATAAAAACATTGCTACCTTATTATATATATTACACATTCAACCTGGGCAATAACAAATATAGAAAAAAAGTAATCAACACAGAAAAGAGGCATCTGCTGCCATCGGCCCTTACAGCCAAGCCATCGAAGTGAACGGATTTGTTTATGCCTCGGACAGCTGCCTATTGATCCCGCAACCGGTCAATTTCCCGAAGGAGGAATCAAAGAACAGACTCGCCAGTCTATCCTCAATGCGCAAAGTATTCTGCAAGCAGCAGGGGCTCGACCTTTTCTCATGTCGTGAGACAACGGTTCATCTCGACAGCATGACGACTTTGCCGCTATGAACGAAGTGTACGCAGAGTTCTTCAGCAGTCCATTCCCGGCCCCGTTCAGCTGTGGCTGTTGAGAAGTTGCCCAAGGGCGCGCTCGTTGAAGTGGAAGTGCTGGCAGCCAAGTAGAATGAGAACTTTGAAATAAGCAAACTATCTATAAAAAGTCCCGATGAAGCAAAATGATACAGCTTCATCAGGACTCTTCCTCATCGAGGCATCGTTATTTTACGTTACCCACTTTAATCAGATATTCAGCTATCTGAACGGCGTTGAGAGCAGCGCCTCGGATCTGGTCGCCTGTCAACCACAGGGTGTTACCATTATCATCGGCTAAATCCTGCAGCACGCGGCCCACATATACATCGTCCTTTCCGGCGCTTTCCAGCGGCATAGGGTAAACGTAGTTCTGCGGATCGTCAACCAAGGAGACGCCCGGTGCGGCCTCAAAGCCTTACGAATTTCGGCTACTTCCAATGGTTTCTCGGTCTCGAACCATACGCTTTCGGAATGGCTACGCAGTGAACTGGCACGCACGCAGGGTAGCACTCGTGCGCACATCGCCATGCATAATCTTACGCGTTTCATGGAACATCTTTCATTTCTTCCTTCGTATAGTCGTTTTCCGTCATCTTATCTATCTGCGGAATCACGTTGTAAGCTAACTGGTGGGCGAACTTTTCGATGGTCTTTACCTGACCTTCTTCCACGAGTTCCTTATATTGCTGCTGCAGTTCGGCCATAGCGGCGGCTCCTGCTCCACTGGCACTCTGATAGCTTGAAATGTGGATTTTGCGGATATGACCTCAGGTCTTCGATGGGTTTCGGTACCACCACCATCATGATCGTGGTGCAATTAGGGTTGGCGATAATGCCGCGTGGGCGTGTCAAAGCGTCGGCTCCATTCACTCGGCACCACCAAAGGCACGTCGTCGCACATGCGGAAAGCGCTCGAATTGTCAATCATTACGGTTCCGTACTTCGTGATTGTTTCAGCAAACTCTTCCGAAGTGCTTCCGCCGGCAGACGTGAAAGCGATGTCCACGTCCTTGAAATCGTCGTTATGTTGCAGCAGTTTTCACTTCGTATTCCTTCCCTTTGAAATTGTATTTGCGGCCCGCGCTTCGCTCCGGAACCGAACAATACCAGCTCATCCATGGGGAAGTTTCGCTCTGCCAGAATACGCAGAAACTCCTGTCCTACAGCGCCACTCGCGCCTACTAATTGCTACTTTCATAATTGATAAATTTAAATTTAATGTGCAACTTTACCGCAAAATTACGACAATAAGCCGGATTAGCACTATAAAATGGAAGGAAAAACGCATTCCTCTGCCTACTTTTTGTAAGCGTGTGGCATGGTAATTCACCTGTTATTGCCATGCTATACGATTACCGCTGCGTGGTAATCCTTTACCATGTAGCGGTAATCGTTTTACCACGCAGTGGTAATGGTCTTACCACACGGTGGTAATGACTTTACCAAAAATTCGGTAACGATTTGGTAATTTGTTTAACTTGCTCAATTTGCTCATTTAATACCGCACACGGATGGCGAGTGGAAGAGGTAAAAGATGGTTTTTATCCTGTGTTTTAGGCACGGCATATCTGCAAGAATAATCATAAAATAATGGTGTCGGCCCTTTACGCTATATAAAAATATGATGTATCTTTGCCACAAGATGATATACCTGTCACAATATTTTCCTATAACCAATCCCACGCTGATATTCTTCGTGGTGTTGCTGATAATCCTTTTTGCGCCGATTATCATGGGCAAGTTGCGCATACCTCATATTATCGGCATGGTGTTGGCCGGCGTGTTGATCGGGCAATACGGACTCAATATTCTGCAGCGCGACAGCTCTTTTTGAGTTGTTCGGCAAGGTGGGATTTACTATATCATGTTTCTGGCGGCTCTGGAAATGGATATACAAGGCATCAAGAATAACAAACATCGTTTTTGATATTCGGTTCGCTCACGTTCCTGGTACCTTTCTTTATCATGTTGCAGACAGGAATCAACTTGCTGAGCTACACTCCCTGCCATGGCCTTGCTGCTGGCTACGATGATGGCCAGCAACACACTCGTGCCCTATCCCATCGTGAGCCGTTACGGATTGCAGAAGAAGCCCAGCGTGACGTTGAGTGTCGGATCGAGTATGCTGTCGTTGCTGATGTCGCTAGTTGCGCTGGCTGCTATCGTGGCTTCGCACGAGGACAGCAGCCCTTCGGTTGCCTTTTGGTTGCTTTTTGTCGTTAAGTTCGGTGCCTATTGCGGGGCTGTGATACTGCTCATACCTCATCTGACACGTTGGTTTCTGCGGCGTTATAGTGATGCCGTCATGCAGTTTATCTTCATTCTGGCCATGATGTTTATGAGTGCGGCCCTGAGTGAGGTCATCGGGCTGGAAGGAATCTTTTGGCGCTTTCTTGTCGGGATTGATTCTGAACCGCTATATTCCGCCCGTGTCGCCGCTGATGAACCGTCTCGAATTTATTGGTAACGCACTTTTCATTCCCTATTTTCTAATCGGTGTGGGCATGTTGATCAATATTCGTCTGCTCTTTGCGGGTGGCGCGATATTGTGGGTTGTCTTCTGCATCGTCTTCTTCGGTACGCTGGGCAAGGCCATTGCGGCTTATGTTTCCTGCGTGTTGTTCAAGCTGCCGCTGTCATCAGGGCACATGATGTTCGGTCTGACGTCGGCCCACGCGGCCGGTGCCATCGCCATGGCCATGGTGGGCATGCGCCTGAAAACAGCCGACGGACAGCCGATAATGGATGATCAGCTTCTGAATGCCGTGGTCATCGATGATTCTTCTCACGTGTATCATCTCGTCAATCCTCACGGAATCGGCGGCGCAGATGATCACCCCTGCGCGACAAGGAGATACCGCAAAACGACAATACGGGCGATGATGAGAAAATACTTATTCCCGTAAAATATCCCGAATACGCCGATCAGCTGGTTAATATGGCCATACTCATGCGCAATCCGAAGCTCAATCGTGGCATCGTAGCACTGAATGTGGTCTATGACGACAAGGATATGCAACAGAATATGGAGCGTGGAAGGCGGTTGCTCGATCATCTGTCACAACTGGGAGCCTCGGCTGATGTAGACATGCAGACACAGGTGAGGGTGGCGGCTAATATTGCCAATGGTATCAAACATGCCTTTAAGGAGTTCAGAGCCAGTGAAATCGTTATTGGTATGCACCAGCACAAGGAGGTGTCGCAAAAGTTCTGGGGGGCAGTTTCATCAAAGTCTTTTCAATGGATTGAGCCGCCAGATTATGATGGCACGCTTCGCTCAACCGCTCAATACGATACGTCGCATACAGGTGGCGGTGCCCAGTAGGGGCGCAGTACGAGCCAGGATTCTACCGCTGGTTGGAGCGTATGTCGCGCATAGCGGGTAACTTGGAGTGCCGCATACAATTCCATGGGCGTCCCGATACGCTGTCGCTCATTCATGAGTTTATCAACAACCGACACCCCGAAGTGCGGGCAGACTATCGTACGATGGAGCATTGGAACGAGCTGCCGCAGCTGGCTTCGACCATTGCGGAGGATCATCTGTTTGTGGTTGTGGCCGCACGTAAGGGGCACCGTTTCCTATAAGAACGCGCTTGAGCGGCTGCCCGATGAGATTCGTAACCACTTCTCGGGCAAGAGTATTCTTATTATCTTCCCCGATCAGCATGGTGACATGATGGACGAAATGACTTTTGCCCAACCTCAGCATACGGAGGAGAGTAGTGCGTACGAATTGATTTTAAACTGGTTTCAACGTTTTAAATATTAGAAATAGCAATATACGTCATGATAGATATTAAAGACATTACGAAGAGTTTCGGCAACACAGGTATTGAAAGGTATAGACTTGCATATCAGTCAGGGAGAGGTGGTCAGCATCGTAGGCCCATCGGGTGCCGGTAAGACGACGCTGCTGCAGATTATTGGCACGCTCGACAGGCCTGACGGTGGTTCTGTCACGATTAATGGAATCGACGTCAGTACGCTGAACAAGAAGAAATTGAGTGACTTTCGGAATCAACATATCGGGTTTGTCTTTCAGTTTCATCAACTGTTGCCTGAGTTTACGGCTATCGAAAATATCATGATTCCCGCGTTTATTGGTGGGCAGAGTAAAGGGTGAGGCTAAGAAACGAGCACAAGAATTACTTGAGTTTATGGGGCTAACAGAGCGGGCTGAACACAAACCTGCTGTGAACTATCGGGGGCGAGAAGCAGCGTGTGGCAGTGGCGAGGGCACTGGTGAACAATCCGGAGATTGTTTTGGCCGACGAGCCTTCGGGTAGTCTTGACTCAAAGAATAAGGCTGAACTGCACCAACTTTTCTTCGATCTGCGCGATCGCTTCGGACAAACTTTCGTGATTGTGACACATGACGAGGAACTGGCGGCGATTACCGACCGCACGATCCACATGAAAGACGGTCTGCTCGACATGCAGACAGAGGCTGAGGAGATATAAGAACATATTTTTTCTTATTGATGTTTTGAAGACATAAAGACATAGGGACATATTTTTTTCTTTTTGATGTTTTGAAGACATAAAGACATAGGGACATATTTTTTTCTTTTGATGTTTTGAAGACATAAAGACATAGGGACATATTTTTCTTTTGATGTTTTTGAAGACATAAGGACATAAGAACATATTCTTTAGAGGAGCGAGGGTCGCAAGCGACCGAATAAAAGACATAAGATAGGTTGAATTTATATTTCTATTATATTATATATCATGAGACGAAGAACTTGAGCACTTAATACATAAAATACTGCAATGTGCTGCACAACGTGCGCACCCGGTTATCTGCCGGTTTTTAGAAGAAGTATAAAAAAAGCGCTACTGATTGAGTTTGAGGAAGCAGGCATAGAATACGAGCGTGAAGTTCCTTTTTGCATTTATTATAAAGGGCATGCGATTGGGCAATATAGAGCAGATCTTATTGTTGCCCATCAAATCATTATAGAAATTAAGGCGATTAGTGCGCTTGTGGTTGCTCATGAAGTGCAGTTGGTGAATTATCTTGCAGCCACTAAACTTGATACCGGACTCCTATCAACTTTGGTAATACAGAGAACTTAGAGATAAAAAGGAAAATACAGAATCTATAAAAAGAAGAATATGGCGACCTAAATGTGAAGTGAGAAGTAGGAAATGAGATATAAGCATCTAAAATACAGATGAGGTATAAGAAACTAAAAAGAGAAAGGGGGATAAGCATCTAAAAATGCGAATGAAGTATATTTTTTTATCTTTATTTTTGTCTGTCTTATGTTTTTGTCCGGTCGCTTGCGACCTTCGCATCTCTAAAGATTATGTTTTTATGTTCTTATGTCTTTAAAAATATTATTAGAAAAATATGTCCCTATGTCTTCAAAACATCATTAGGAAAAACATGTGTTCATGTCTAACAATGTAATGGTATCAAAATAAAATATGAATTTATGTCTAAGATTAAATTAGGAGATTACAACATTCTCCGTATCAAGGAGGAGGCGCGCCGCGAAAAGCTACGGTGAAGTTTTTGGCTTGTATCTGGACGGCGGCGTAGAAGGCGATATTCTTATGCCCCAGAAATATGTCCCAGAGGGATTCAAGGTTGGTGATGACATTGAATGTTTCATCTATCTGGATCAGGATGAGCGTCCCATTGCCACCACAGAAAAGCCTTTGGCCAAGGTCGGCGACTTTGCTTATTTGGAGTGTTCGTGGATCAACGAATATGGCGCGTTTCTTCATTGAGGGACTGACCAAAGACCTGTTCTGTCCGTTCCGTGAGCAGAAAAAGCGGATGGAGATGAGGCGATAGTTACATCGTACACGTCCATATCGACGAAGAAAGCTATCGTATTATGGCCAGTGCCAAGGTTGAGCACTTTATGCAGAAGCCGCAATCAGCCAAGGAAGTGGCGTTGAAACAGGGTGAGCAAGTTGATTTGTTGGTATGGCAGAAGACTGATTTGGGCTTTAAGGTCATCATCAACAATGCCTATGCGGGTCTTGTTTATCAAGATCAGTTGTTTAAGTATATCCATACGGGTGACAAGTTGCCGGGCTATGTATCTGCTCTTCGGCCTGATGGAAAAATTGATATTTCGCTGCAACCGTTAGGACAGGCCGCCGCAACCGACTTTGCCACCACATTGTTGGAATATATGGAGCGTAACGGAGGCCGCTGCCACTTAGGTGACAAGAGCGATCCTGAGGAGATAAAGCGCCAGTTCCAAGTCAGTAAGAAGGTTTATAAAGAAAGCTGTTGGTGATTTATACAAGCGTCGTCTTATCGTAATCACCGACAATGGTATCGAACTTGTGCCGACAAAAGAATAGAAACAGATATAAAAAGCGACCTTGGCCGAAGCCGAGGTCGCTGAATATCATTTTAAATAAAAATTCTTTTTGTTGTGTAGAACACAAGTTTTTACTTGTTGTCCAAGTTAATCTTGTTGTTCAAGTTGATGGCCTGAGCAATCATGATTGCTACTACGGCAAATGAAATTAATGCTACCATAAATACTTAATTTTAAATTGTTATCCTTTTATTTTTCATATCAGCAACCACCACGAGTTTGCTTCTTTATCTAAGTGCAAAAGTTAGATGATTTGCGTTGTGTGCGCAAACAATCATGCTAAAAACATGTTTTGTGGCTTTTTGTTGATTTAGGTCAAATTAAGTAAAGGATTTAGGGTGTGTTGTGCTTCAAAACCTTTTATCTTTGAATAATAATATGGAAGAATCTAAACAACGAAATATAGCCAGCAATATCTTTAAAAGTGTCGTTGTCGCTCTTGTTGGTGGGCTGATACTTTATTGGATGTATCGTGATTTTAATTTCCATAAGATAAGTGACGTGTTATTCCACAAAATGGACTGGACTTGGATATTTGTTGTCGTTCCCTTTGGTGTATTAGCCCAGTTGTTTAGAGGTGGCGTTGGAGACAGACGTTGGAACCGGTGGGTGAACACGCACGTACCAGTGTGCGTATTAACAGCATTTTTCTATCTTATGCCGTGAGTCTGATGATTCCCCGTGTTGGCGAGTTTGCCCGTTGCGGCATTTTACGACGCTATGATGGTGTGTCTTTTCCCAAGGCTTTGGGAACAGTGGTGACCCGGAAGCGGGCCACTAGATTCGTTGCTTGTATTGGTTATCACAGGACTTACTATTCTGTTGCAGTTACGTGTGTTTGATACGTTTTTCGACGAAACGGGTACCAGTATTGATAGCATACTGACGCAGTTTTTCTTCCGCGGAGCTATTTTTGTGACGGCTGTTGCGGTGTAGCGGTGCTGATTCTGCTTCTTCTCTGTTGCGTCGACTACATATTTATAATAAAGGTGAAAGCCACCTTTACAGGTATTTGGCAGGGCGTGTTGTCGTTGCGCCACGTCAGAAACGTGCCGTTGTTCATTGTTTTTCACATTGGGAATATGGGTAAGTTACTTCCTGCATTACTATCTCACGTTTTTCTGTTTTGACGCTACGTCGCATTTGGGTGTGATGTGTGCTCTCGTTACGTTTATAGTGGGTAGTATTGCCGTTGTGGTTCCGACTCCCAATGGGGCTGGTCCGTGGCATTTTGCCGTGAAGACGATGCTGATACTTTATGGCGTAGCGGATATGACGCCCTCTATTTTTGTACTCATTGTACACTCCGTGCAAAACCATACTTGTTATTCTGTTGGGCATTTACGCATGGATAGCCTTGTCGTTTACGAAAAGAAATCATTTGTTAAACACCTAAATATTTAATTTATGGGAGAAATTAGAAATCTAAAAACCAGAGTGCATTTGGCGTAATTTTGATGCACTGACACAAGTTCCACGTCCTTCAGGACATTTGGAAAAAGTACAGAAATTCTTGCTCGACTTCGCTGCCGGCATTGGTGTAGAGAGCTTTTCAAGACCCTGCAGGTAACATCGTGATGCGCAAGCCAACCACACCTGGCATGGAAAACCGCAAGGTGAGTGACGCTGCGAGGCCCACATGGATATGGTGCCACAGAAGTCGCCGGAGAGTACACATAACTTTGAGACCGATCCAATCGTGACCTATGTTGACGGCGAATGGGTGAGGGCTAAAGGTACAACGCTGGGGGCTGACGATGGAATAGGCGTAGCTGCCTCTAATGGCTGTGATGGAAGCAAAAGACTTAAAAGCATGGTCCGGTAGAAGCTTTGATTACAGCTGATGAAGAAACAGAGTATGTATGGTGCCAATGATTTGCCTGAGGGAGAATTGCAGGGGTGATGTTCTCATGAATCTAGACTCTGAAACGTGGGGAAATTCGTCATCGGTTCAGCCGGTGGTGTGGATATTACCGCGACACTTGATTATCAGGAAGTTGCTACTGATGCAGATGACGCAGCTGTGAAAGTGACTCTCAAAGGGACTTCAGGGGCGGCCATTCTGGTCTTGAAAATCAACGAAGGCCGTGGTAATGCTAATAAATTGATGGTACGTTTTTGTACGAGAGCTATAAGAGAAACTGAAGCCCGTTTGGCCAGCTGGCATGGTGGTAATATGCGTAATGCCATCCCTTCCAAGGCAGAAGTAGTGCTTACGCTGCCGAAGGAGAATGTGGAAGCACTCAAGGATATGGTGGCAGACTGGAAAGCTGAATTTGAAGATGAATTCAAAACCATCGAGAATAGTATAGAATTCTTTGTAGAAGAGTTGAGACTCCGAAGATGGAAGTGCCAGTAGAGATTCAGGATAATCTGGTAAACGCTATCTATGCTTGCCACGATGGTGTAATCCGTTTCATTCCGGTTTATCCTGACGTAGTGGAAACATCAAAGCAATCTGGCTATTATTGACATTGAGGAAGGTGAGACTTTCTTCAAGATTCTGGCTCGTTCTTCACGTGAGGATATGCGAGACTATGTGGCTACGATGCTAGAGAGTTGTTTCAATATGGCAGGCATGAAGGTCGTGATGAGTGGCAGCTATGGAGGTTGGGATCCTCAACCTGATGGTGAAGTTCTTAATTTGCTGAAAAAAAGTTTACAAAAGAACAAAACGGTGAAGAAGGAGTTGTGCAGGTAGATCATGCCGGTTTGGGTGTTCTATCATCTTAGGCAAATATCCCCACATGGACGTAGTGAGCTTCGGGCCGACGCTCCGTTCACCCGCATACACCCTATGGAACGTTGCCTAATTGATACGGTAGAGCCTTTCTGGAATCTGTTGAAAGGAGCTTTTGGAACAAGTGGCAATTAAGTAATATTGTACGATAAGTAATCGTAGAGATTTTTGTTGAAAGCTCTTCAAACATGTTAAGAAACATATAAAAATGTTTGGAAGTTTGAACAAAAATCTTTACTTTTTCAAACGTTATCCTGAATACAATCTACCTTAAAAGAAACTAATACCTATTGAAGATTTGGAGCGGTCGACTGTGAAGTTAATCGCTATGCCCTTACTTTTTATCTTTCTTTTTGCAGAAGCCTTTTGCAATTGCGAGTATGAGGACTGAAACGAGCAAGACTATAACGAAGAAAATTCGATAGTCGAGAAGTTCTTGAAGGTATCCGGCAACAAGACTGAGAATCATGAGAGAAAGAATCATGAGAGAATTTGTGATTGTGTAATATGTAGTTTTGCTTTTGTTTCGGTTGGAATAGATGAGGAAAAAGAAAAAAATAGATGTAGTACCAAAACCTAAGCCAAATTGTTCGAAAAAGACACAAAGACTTATCAATGGAAGACTATTGGGCAGTATATAACTCAGGAATATATAGATGACTTCGGGAATTAACATGGAAAGAGCCATTGGCCAAAGCCATCGACGAAGTCCATCACGCTCTGCAACTAAACTGCCTATGATGCCACCCAATGATAGAGCAATAATACCTATCGTGCCTTCTACAAAACCATATTCCTGAGGCGAGACCGAGTCCGCCATTGTGAGCGCATCGATAAGGAAGAGAGCCGACACCTTGCTGAATAAGCCTTCGGGCATACGATAAAGGCAGATGAAGAGTAGGGTGGTAGCTGGTGTGTCAGTGAAGAAGGAGCGTATCGAAGTATAGGTTTTATACCCGATATCGTGTAGGTTGGAGTTGTGGTGGTCTTTGCAGGCGATAGGTAACTGTTTGTGATTCCATAGACATAGGCCAATAAAGAGTCCTGTAAGTCCATAAAAGGCAATGCTCCACGAATAACTGATGCTGTTGCGGTAAATTACTTGAAGATTGCCTGCGATCATGACGAGAATGCCTTGAATAACTATTCCTGCAAGATTATAACAAAAGCAAGCGGACACGCATATATAAAGGGAGCGATCATGGTATGGTATAGCCTTCATGTGAAGATTGTCAGCAGCAATGTCGTGCGTGGTTACAGCGAAAGCTGCCAGTCAAAAAGAAAAATAAGGTGGATTGAAACCAATTATTGGTGGGTATTGTAAAAGGCGATGCCACCCCAATGACGTGCCGATGAGTAGTTGCATGACAACAACCCATCGGCGTTTGTTTTAATGCGAGTTCTATGAAGGGACTCCACAATGGCATGATGACCCATGGTAGATAGAGCCATGAAGTGTAGAAGGTAATTTCTGCATTGTCGAGTCCCATTTGCTTGTAGAATACTAAAGAAGCAAGTGTCACGACAACATAAGGCAGACCTTCTGCAAAGTAGAGAGTCGGAATCACGACCAATTCTTCATAGATTTAGTGTTGGAAAGGAATACTGCTACAAAGAACAGTTTTAAATAAGGACGTTTTGCCTTTTTACTTATATATATAAGTTCAGCTCCAGGATAGTAGTGCGTCAAAAATAGTATTGTATTTAAATCCCTGTTCACCCATCATAGCTGCACTCGATTTGGCAAAAGACCAACACCATGCCCCCAGCCGGCTCCGATTAGTTGAAAAACGCTGAGGTATATCGTTTATGATGTCAAACTTATCAACGACAAATGCGCTGCTGTATAAATGGGAAGTGCTCAAAATACGTCTGATTTCCAGCTCTTTGCCAATGATGAGAGTTTTTCTTTGTTCCTATAATTTTGAGTCGGCATAGTCTTCCACTTGTGCCACGTTCAACGGGGATGAGGTCTATAATCTCTCCGAAGTCAATACCTGATTTCTGAAGAATCAATTCGCTTAATTCCTTTTGACTGTAATCTACCGTCCAACGATAAAAAAATCAGTTGTCGTTTGGTCGTAATCATTCAGAACTTGACTCAATATCTTTCTGTCGTCCGTGTTACAGAACGCAGTGGGCGAAGTGCAGAATCCATTGTTCGGCATTCTTTTTCAAGAGTCAAGTCGAGGGAGGTGTGTTATCTGCTTTTTGCGTCACGTAGCTTCAACAGGTAGGGCTTTTTGATATTCTCCCAGCAGTACTGAAACTCTTCGACCATACCACCACAACTTTTTAGAGAAACGGGCGTCGCATATTTCGTTATCATAGATAAGAATCTGTCCCCAGTAGCCGTTATGGCTTCAGCCACGTGAGGAGAAGTTTCCTTGGTAATGCCTTGGTAGCGTTGGCAATGGTCGTCGGCGCAGACATCAAAACGCGTATGATCTTCACGGTCATACCATTTAATTAAACTTTCATTATCTTGTAAAGCAAGAGGTCGTCTCCTCTTTTTTGTCATTAGGAGAAGTTCTTTTGGTCATTTGTGCCAGCAACCAACTGCGCGAGATAACAGCATGGGCCTTCAGTAATTCTAGACTGGATGTTGCACTCATTTCACTGGAGATTACACTTTCGAGGTAATCTTCGACAGGAGTTCGTTAATTGCGTAAATCTTATGATTGTCAATAATCAGATGAAGGCTACCTGGAAAGTCTGTGTTTCTTGACGTTGCCAATGAAAGTTGACACCAATTGTGAGCATCATCGAGTGAAAAGGAATAATGCTGCTTTGTAGGGAACGAAAAGAAGCTCGTTGAATGTTTTGTCATCCCATATAATCTTGTCATCAGTGATGGTCACCATTTGCTCGCCCTCAACCATTTGCTCATTAACGTGATAAGGTTGATGTAGTGTGAAATGGAGTGTTTGCCCGAAAACAATACCAACAGAAACAAAGGGCTCTGTTTCAGAATACGATTTGATAGAATGTGCAAAATGTAGTAGAATCTTTAGTCAAGGTCTTTTTGCATAGTTTAAAGAAATATTTTAACATTGGCAAATGTATGAAAAAGTCATAAATAGCTCAGAAAAGCGGTGAAAAGTCGATTTTAATAAAAACAGATGACTTACCCTATTACGTTATAGTAGACGCCTGTTTGTTCTGTCGAATTATGATAAGTAGTTGTATTTTATTTTCATTGATTACTATGTGTCAACAAACAATAATATTTTTTCGTGTCAGTTGTTTAAAAAGTATCCCTTGAAAATACAATTTGAGCGAAACTTATAGCTTTTTATCCCGTTTTTGCTAACTTTGCAGTAAATAAACCAATATGGAAGGAAACAAAAAGTCACTTCTTGGATTGACGTTGTCTGAACTGAAAGCCGTGGCTGTGGATTTGGGTATGCCGGCTTTTTGCTGGTGACCAGATGGCTAGGGTGGCTATATGGGCAGCATGTCAAGCAAATAGACGAGATGACGAACTTGTCTAAAGCAAATCGACTAAAACTTGAAGAAAGCTATACGATAGGCAATGCTGAGCCAGTTGATGCGCAGCATTCCGCGAACAGGACAATCAAGTATCTCTTTCCTACAACTCATGGAAAATTTGTCGAAACAGTTTACATACCAGAAAATGACAGGGCTACGCTTTTGTGTATCATGTCAGATTAGTTTGTAAGATGAATTGTCTTTTCTGCCAGACAGGCAAGCAAGGCTTTGAAGGTAGCTTGGATGCAGCAGATATTTTTAAATCAGATTTACTCCCTTCCAGAAGTTAATCGGTTGACTAATATTGTCTTTATGGGGCAAGGTGAGCCGATGGATAATTTAGGTACTGTGTTGCGGGTAACCCAAATATTGACTGCCGATTATGGTTGGGCATGGAGTCCGAAGCGGATAACAGTGAGCAGCGTGGGCATAAAGGGGAAATTGCAACGTTTTTGGAAGAGAGCGATTGCCATGTGGCCATTAGCTTGCATTCACCATTCCCCGAACAGCAGAGCAGAACTTATGCCAGCAGAAAAAGGTATGAAGATAGTCGAAATTATAGACTTGTTGAAGAATTATGATTTTTAGCCATCAGCGCCGTTTGTCGTTTGAGTATATCGTCTTTGGCGGTATCAATGATAATATGTCTCATGCTCGTGAAATTGTCAGACTATTAGGAGATTTGGATTGTCGAGTAAATTTAATTCGTTTTCATCAGATACCCGGTGTATCTCTTCATGGCGCAGATGAACAGACTATGGAACGTTTTTCGTGATTATCTGACGCGACATGGTATTTTTACAACCATTCGTGCCAGTCGAGGACAAGATATTTTTCGCGGCTTGCGGTCTGCTCTCTACTTCAAAAAGATAGAAGATATACGGAAAGAACAATAAAGAGTCCTAGATTGTTTTCGAAATAATGTTAGCTCAATAAAACAATAAAGCATAATGGAGAATAGAAAACTTCGCGTTGCCATTACACATGGTGACACAAATGGAATAGGATACGAACTCATCTTTAAAACATTTGCAGAACAGGAAATGTTAGAGCTATATACTCCGATTATATATGGTTCGCCTAAAAATTGCGGCATACCATCGTAAAGCATTGGACATACCTGGTAACTTCACCATCATCAATGATGTAGAAGAAGTGACGGAAGGACGATTAAACCTGTTGACATGCTTTGATGAGGATGTTAAAGTGGAATTTGGTACACCAACGGAAGAAAGTGGTCGGGCTGCTTTAAAAAGCTATTGACAGAGCTATGACGGATTTCCGTACAGGCGCTTTTGATGTGCTGGTAGCGGCGCCGCTTTGCTAACCATAATGTTCAGGGAGAGGGTTTTAAGTTTCCCGGCCATCGCAGAATATATAGAAACTAGTTTTATCTAATGGCAAGAATGGTTTTGCTGGTTTTTGTCAATGACAATATCCGAACTATTCAGTTGACACAGCAAGTAGCTCTGCAAGATGTATCGAAAGCTGTAACGGCTGAGAATATAGAGAGAAATGTTATGTTGCTTTTTGACTCGTTGCGCCATGATTTTAATATCTCAAATCCGAGGGATAGCAGCCCTTTCTTTGAATCCGTTGCCTAAAGACAGGGAACTGGGAGAGGAAGAAAAAATATCATTGCGCCGACAATTCAAACTTTGTTTTGACGAAAAACGCATTAATATTTTTGGTCCTTATGCTGCTGATGCCTTTTTGAAAAAGGATACTATCGAGGAATTTGATGGTGTTGTGGCAATGTATCATGACCAGGCTGCTATACCATTGAGCATATTGGCGGCTGAGCCTTCCGTGAAAGCTACTTACTGGTCTTCCCTTGGTTTGTACGACTGTAAAATAATGACTGTTGTTTTGAAGTGGCCGGTAAAAAAATATGTGTGAAGCGAACTCTTTTCGTCGTGCAATCTATCTAGCTATCGATGTTTTTCCGCAATAGAGAATATTACCAAGAACCATTGGGCAATCCATTGCCGAAACTTTATCATGAAAGCGTGATGAAAGTGAGAAAGTTCGTTTTTCTGTTCCTCAAAAGCGCGAGTCTGGAAAGGATGTTCCACGATTTAAAAAGCCTCAAAAGTCTCAAAGGGGACCATGTGGTAGAAGCGAAAACAGAATGAGAAAAAGGTATCAGAACGGTTTCTTCGTTTTTGGGATAGTCGTGTTGTTCGTTATGATAACCCAACTCGACTTTGCTGGGTATGGGAAGGATTACAACATGCAGGTTATTGGTTCTTTGCAGTACTCTTGCTTTTGGACTTTTCTGTACATATTTAATACTGCAGCCTGGTTTACAATCATTCGAAGTCAGGAATCTAAAGAAGGTAAATCGTCTGATATATCTTTCTGGTGGTTATATAAGATAACGGTTTCTGGCTTCGCCTTGAATTCACGCAACACCAGGGGATTGATGGGTGGTGAACCTTATCGTATTATGGAGCTAGCTCAAAGATAGGTCCAGAAAGAGCGTCCTCTTCCGTTATTCTTTATGCCATGACGCATATCTTTAGCCATTTTTGGTTTTGGGCATTGTCTATCATTCTTTATTTGTTAACGCAGCCGCTTAATTTTATGGTGGGTGTTTTGTTTTTCAGCAACAGGCTCTTTTTGTGTATTGGGATTATGGTTTTTTTATCTCTGGCTATCGGAAGGGGTTAGCTGTGCGAGTGATGAATTTGATTCGCCATATTCCTTTTATAAAGAGATGGGCGCAACCTTTTATAGAGAATCATCGAGGAACAATTAGATACTATAGATGGGCAAATTGCAGCTTTGCATAAACAAAGCCCAAAATCCTTTGTCTGTAGCAGTTTTACTAGAACTTGTTTGTCGTGTTTGTTCCGCGCTTGAGGGTTTTTCTTTGTCTTGAAAGTAATGTTGCCAGGAGTAGATTACGTTCAATGTATATTAATCTTAGCTTTCACAACTTTATTTGCTAACCTCCTATTTTTATGCCTCTACAATTAGGGAGGGCGAGAGGTGGATTTGTACTCTCTATTACAAATTTAGGAATCTCCTATAGTGCAGGTGTTTTTGTAGCCCTTATTGTACGTATACGTGAGTTAGTTTGAGCAGAGTATAGGCCTCTTATTGATAAAATTGGATAAGAAGCATTGGCCAGATAGCCTAAAAATAGGCAATATAACAGAGTATGATGATATATTAAAAACTGCCAAAATTGCAGAATATTGGAATTTAATATGTAATTTTTGTCACCTAATGAATACTTCAAATTACAGAATATAAAGCAACGATACAACATCGTAGGAAACTGCGATGCGTTGAATCATGCGTTGGATGTAGCCTTCAAGTGGCTCCTACTGACCTTAGTGTTCTTATTATCGGCGAAAGTGGTGTCGGAAAGGAGATTTTTCCACGGGTGATACATGATAATTCTCCTCGTCGCCGTGGAAATATTTTGCGATTAACTGTGGATCTATTCCTGAAGGAACGATAGATAGTGAGCTCTTTGGTCATGAAAAAGGATCGTTCACCGGGGCTATCGGAGAGAGTGAAGGATATTTTGGTGTAGCTAATAAAGGGTACGATATTTTTGGATGAAGTTGGTGAATTGCCTTTGGCGACGCAAGCGCGCCTTTTGAGGGGTATTGAAACTGGCAGAATATATTCGTGTGGGGGCAGAAAGTCCTTAAAACAGATGTGCGCATAGTGGCTGCAACTAATGTAAATATGCGTAAAGCAATCAGTGAAGGTCGTTTCAGGGAAGATCTCTATTATCGATTGAATACGATTCCAATCTCTGTACCTCCTTTGCGAGGACCGTGGTGAAGATATTGTGTTGCTCTTTCGCCTCTTTGCGATGCAAATGGCAGAGAAGTATCGGTTGCCTAAAAATTACTTTTACAAGAGATGCAAAGCTCTTGTGACAGCGTATAAATGGCCGGAAATGTTCGGCAACTAAAAATATAACAGAACAGATGTCAATCTTGAGTAAACAGCGTGAGATTGATGCAGAAACAATGCTTCAGTTTATTCCCCAAGATACGGAAAGCCGTCAATTGGCAGCAATCAATTCTGCCAGTAGTCATTCGTATGAAAATGAAAGGGAGGTCTTATATAAGATCCTTTATGAACTACGTGGCTAATGTCAGTGATTTGCGACGTGAAATGAATGGTCTGCGCAAACAGCTGGATGAGGCGCGAACCCTTTCTGATGCAGCTGCGCTGCAACTCCGCAACTTGATGTGGGAAGAAACTTTCCAACATTACGAACAGATTCAGAGTTACAATCTTCAACCATTCAGGATGCTGTGGCGGAAGAAATCAATGAGCCCGAGAGTTTGAATTTGAGTGACTTGGGGCGTCAAATGGTGGAGAAAGCTTTGGACCGTAATGGAGGTAATCGGAAGAAAGCCGCTTTAGAACTTGGTATTTCTGATCGTACCCTTTATAGACGTATCAAGCAATTTGGTTTGGATTGATGTTGCTCTTTCTCGCAAGAATGCCTGATAATTTTAGTAGAAGAGCGCAATAATATATGTAAATTAATTGACAATTTTAAATGAAGAATCATAAAAATATTTATTTATCCAACGAGGAACCATTTGCCAAAGAAATTCTTTCTTTTTAGCATGGCATTCGATGCTGTATGCAACTATTTTCTTCTTGTTCCTTTTGTCGTTTTCTTCATGTGTCATTAAACTGCGTATGGATGGAGCCAGTATTGATTATTCTAAGACTAAAACTATTGAGTATGAGACTTTCCGATTCGTTCAGCTATGTGTAGGGACCAATGGGGCCAATGTTCAATAATGCTTTGAAAGATCAGTTTGCGAATCACACGAAGTTGATTCAAGTAAAACGAAATGGTGATATGAAAATAGAGGGCGAAATCACGCAATATAGTCAGCGTAACAAAGAGTGTTTTCAAGTGAAGAGCTATTCGGCTCAAACAGAACTTTCTATTACAGTGAATGTCGCTTTACGAATAATGCTAATCATGCAGGAAGACTTTGAACGCCAATTTGACAGCCTCTCAAACTTAGTAGAAACTACCCGTAGTTTAAATTCTGTTCAGGAAGAACTTGTAACACAAATGTGTAAAGATTTGTGTGATCAGATTTTTAATGCAACAGTTGCTAGTTGGTAATCTTTATATGTAATAATTATGAATTTGACCGAACTGATACAACATCCCGATCGCATGGATCGCAGGACCTTGTATGACCTGCAAAGCCTTTTTGGCCCTGTATCCCTATTTTCAAACGGCCAGACTCCTATTATTACAAAATCTTTACATCCTTCGCGACCCTTCCTTTGATGAAGAACTTCGTCAGAACCGCTATTTATATAACAGATCGGCGGGTAATATTCAACATGATAGAGGGCTGTTCATTATAAACTACAGCAGACTGAGTGAACAGTCGCCCTCTAACAAAAATGATGGGGAAAAGGCAAGTCGTACAAATCTCTTTGATAGACGACTTCTTGAATACAATTCCTATTGATGAATCTGAAGAACCTAAAAATACAGAAACGGAAGCCTACACACCTGCAGATGCTGCAATAGACTATGTTTCTTATCTGATGGAAATTGAGGCAGAAGAGTCAGAATCTGTGGAGTGAAACTCCTCAAATGAAGGGACAAAAGCCTTATAGACGCTTTTATTAATAATGAAGGCGGGAGTTTTACATTACAAGAAACTCAGAATATTTGCCATACATTGAAGAGTTAGATGGAGAAAATGACCAAGTTAGCAATGAGGGCTATTTTACAGAAACATTGAGCTAAAAATCTATATCAAACAAGGCCGCTATTCTAAAGCTCTAGAAATTATTAAGCGATTAAATTTGAATCTATCCATGCTTACTTTGCAGACCAAATACGTTTCTTGGAGAAATTAATTATCAATGCGGCGTATGGAACATAGCGTCTGTCTATATGCTAGTTCCCTTTAGAAAATGGTTGTTGAACAATAAAATAACATAATAATAACAACAAAATGATTTACACTTTATTCGTAATTCTTATTGTCCTGGCTTCAATTCTGATGATTGGAATTGTACTAATTCAGGAATCCAAAGGTGGAGGTTTGGCTTCAAACTCTCTTCTTCAAACTCTATTATGGGCGTTCGTAAGACTAATGATGTCGTGGAAAAAGCTACTTGGTATTGGCTGTAACTATGGTTGTAATCAGTATCGTTTGTGCTTATGTAGCTCCTATAGTGCTGTAACAGACCAAAGCGTTATGGAGAACAACGCGATTGAGAAAATGCTGCTACCAATCAAATAATGCTCCTGGCTTTGGGGCAGAGTCAGACTCCTGCGGCTAATCAACAGCAGGAAACTACTCTCAGCACTCTCAACTCCTGCAGCAAAATCTTCTACAGCGAAGTAATATTTGAATAAGGATAAAAATAAAGTTGTCGTGCAAAATATAACATTTTATTTTGTAGATAAAAATAATGTTATATCTTTGCACTCGCTTTTAATAAAGCAATCAACATGGTGCCCGTAGTTCAGTCAGTTAGAGCGTCAGATTGTGGTTCTGAAATGTCGTGGGTTCTGAATCCACCAGGCACCCCAAAAACAAGCCGGAAATCTTATAAAAGGTTTCCGCTTTTGTATATATAGTATGAATATTAAGTTATCAAAAGTCGTAACCCTGCAGAATATTCGCTTTTTCGTGACGTGAAAGCAGGTAATGGCTCAGTGCAATTATTCTTTTATAATGTGATTAATGTGTTCTTTTATTGCTTTCTATGTAAAAATTATTCAATAGCTGAATGATTAAATCTGCTGCATTGTCTGGGGCTGCTCGTCTAGCAAGACGTTTGCGGACATCTTAGTGACTGCCAACATGTGGATAGTCGTTGTTGTACCCGGTAAGGCGTAGTCAATTCATGGCGTATATGTGCAACGGAGAAACGGTCGGCAAAGAGTTCTTGAACGATTTCGCGGTCGGCAATCAGATTGACCAGGATATGTATTTGCACCGGATAACATGATTGGAGGCAAGCGGCATGAGCTCGAGAACAGGAGTTTTGTAGCAAACAACCTCCGGAACATCGAACAAAGGCCGTTTCTAAAGTCGCGTGCCACTCGTCACCAATGCCGCTGAGGTATGGGAAAGCAAGGCGTAAGTCTCGTTTTAACTAGTCTCAAAGGAATGTCGGTCGCGCAACGACGCAGACTTGAGAATAATAATCATCGGAAATGGATGGGGCGCCGGCCAAAACCAGTTGATAGCGGTCGACAAAAGGTCGACAAGCCTCATATCACCGTAGGTAGATTGTCCTTGATTTCCTGCTTTCGGCAGCCGGCTAACAAAGCAATAATAAACGCTTGTCAATTGATACTATTGCGCAGACAGAAATCGGTTGCGCTTTCATGATAACTTTTTGAAGTGCAGAACCTCTTCTACCGTTGGATTACCTACTAATGAATGGGATAATGATGTTTCTGCTGATAGAAAGAAACCTCAGAAAAGGAAGGATGGAAAACATTTTGGTCAACATCTCGCTTAATCCTTTTGATGCGCCATTCTTTCCATGCCCATATCTTCGGAGAGATGTAATAATAAACAGGAATGTCCGTGTGGGCATGAACATGCTTTGGCAATGTCGAGATTGAATCCAGGATAATCTACCAGAATAACGACATCCGGTGCCATGCAACAATATCTTTTTCGCACGACGACATGTTGCGAGAATGGCAGGCAGATGGAGCACTGGGATCAAAAGCCCATATAAGCCAGGTCGCGATAGTGTTTTACTGCATGTCCGACCTCCGACATCAAGTCTCCACCGAAGAAACGAAACTCGGCAGCCAATCTTTCGATGCTAAAGCACGCATCAGCCTCGAGAGCATGCAGAGTCGCCACTGGCTTCACCCAGGAATCAGATGAGTACCGCACTAGGCTAAAAGATTTCCAATCACGTTTAAGGATTACTCAATATGACTTTCACCAGCGGTGGCGTCCATCTTGGTTGGCGTGATGGCTACATAACCATGTTTAGTGCACTGATCAGGAGTCGGCGGCTTCTGGCTCGTCATTATGAGAAATGTCCCACCATCCACGAAATAATCGTAACCACGCGGATGTTGCTATCTTTGACGATTTCTATTACACGCGACCAAACGTCGACTTTTCGACAAATCTTGACTCAACTTAAATGGTGCGCGCTCAGGGAAATTGACATTCTAGGGCAGATTCCTAGGTAAAGCCTTCAGAAAGATGAGACTTTGTCCACTATCTTGCAGACAGCCATCATGCACAAGGTAGAGAATAATCGGCATCTGTGTGCATTAATCACAACTGAGCCGACTGGAAGGAATATAGCACCATACACCCCTCCATGGCTGCTCATCAGCTGAGATATGAGTGGTTGTTGACGGTGGGATTGTGCGCATGATTCGATACCACCAAGTATCCAGGTCAGGCTTGCAGAGTCGTACAAATGCTGAGCGTAATGCCAGTGCGCAGTCGACCATTGGGTGCCGTTGCACGACCGACTTCGACATCGCCCATGTTTGTGACGCGCTGTCAAACCAAAGGGGTTGTTGCAGAAAAGCGCAAGAGAGACCAGAGCGTGCATGAGCTCTGGAGCACACAGGTAAATCGGCTTTTCAGCTCTAGGACAAAGAAACTTGATACCGTTGGCACGGTATCCATCGTCGACTGTGATAAGAATGGGCTGGCCCTGTAATATTTCATTCTTTTCTGTTGAGATTCAGTTTACAAAGTTACTGAAAAAGGTATAAAACCACAGTTTGTCGCATAAAATGTGTGACTTTGCAGTCTAACAGTACAAAAGGCCTACTGTAGTGGAGAAATAATAGCTCTTTTGCCAACGTAAAGGCTGTGTGGATTAGAAACAGCAACAACCCATTAATCAAGCATGCCTCACTAGCACATTGGAAACAGATGACTTGCCATTTGAGACGCAGTCCCCAAGCACGTGCATCCAGTGGATTGGGGGTAAACATCAAGAAGTATGAATTATTCCAGTTTGGAATGTCATCATTGACCATGCGGATGTATGCGCAATTTATACACCAGATATCAATGGTTTGACTATCATACCCAGGAAGTCACATTGACTTTAGTGGGCGCAGAAATAGAAATGCTGTGAACCTAAAGAATCAGGAGGAAGAGTTATTAAGGCATTGGATTTAGGTCACTCCGTTCGAATATGAGTTATATTTTAATCGACTGTGGTCGTCGTAGCTCGGATTGATAACCGTCAGTTCTGCTGACGGCTACCGATTCGGTCATTATCAGTACAATGTGAGATACTTCGCATTAGAGGTATTAGCAAGATTGTTGAATACCATCAAGATTATCAAAAGCAAACTTAATCCGAGCACTGAAATAGAAGGTTTCCTGTTAGCAATGATATGACGGCCATCTTCGTCGTAGTCTAATCAGATCTATGATGAAGTGAGCGCACTTCCAGGAACTTGTTTTCAAGACTGTCATACAGCGTAATGTTAAACTGCGAGAGTCTCGAGTCATGACTTGCACGTTAGTCTGTACGACGCGGAGTTCTGCAGAGACCAGAACCATCTGGCGTAGCTTCAAGGAAATTATGTAACAGAACTCGCAATTCCTACTTGTCTCATTTCCAAGAGTCATGCATGGCTGTACGCAAGAAATATAATAGTTCGCATGAAAAGTAATGCGTTGGGCCAGAGGACTTGATGCGCTAATCTCTACCGAAGAACCGTACGTACGCAGGGCGGTAGCACAATTAACAGAAATTGCTGTTGAAGAGATAGAAGCCATGATCCCAACCCAGCCCCGCCGAAGAGTTTACGAGGAAGCGGCTGCAAGGAGTGGCCACAGTATTTACGTGAGTAGTATTGACTTCGCCTGTTACCACTGCGGCCAGGAGTTGCCGACAATCGCTTTCAGATTGTTGCCGGTGAACACGCCGCTGGCGTGCTTCTGCCAGATTGCCGGTCTTCCAGGCTGTTCCCGCGTATATCCGCACCATCAGTGACGAAAGTGTCGTGGAAATGGCACTCGTAGAGAACATGCTAACGCGAAGATCTTGGTGCCGTGATCGCGCTTTAGCCTATGGGCACTTGCTCAGAGGCCAGCGGTATGACACAAGAGGAGGGTGTCAGAGCGTGTGGGTAAAGCCATGCAGCCATACACAAATTATCTGCGTCTGTTGAAATTGCCGGCTCAGTGCAAATGGCATTACAGAGAGAGAGATAGACATAGGAGCATGCCCGTGCGTTGTTGGCCATCGATAGTCCTGACGTTTGCAAATCAAACTATTTAAAAGAAGTCCGAGAAGAAGGATGGTCAGTGCGTAAGGTTGAGAGTGGTTCAGCAACTCAAAAACGGCGACGACATTGAAAATGGCAAGGAAAAAGATAGCCAGTCATGATATAGCTTTGCACTGAAGAGTTTCGCATCTTAAAGAACCGTCTGTCTAAATTTCTGAACACCCAAAGTCCAAATGACTTATTCTCTTCAAACGGTAAAGGAGGAAAGAAGTCGTATTCCATTTGCCAGTGAGGAAGAACTCGAGCACATCATGAGATGTCGATAAACTGGAAGGAATAATACGTACGTGAAGATTTCATCTTTTATATTTTTCTATAACACTCATTTTCCTGTGGCCCGTCTAACGTCTTTTCCACGGGCTCACGTGCTCAGATAATTCAGAAAGGATTATTCTGACAGACAGCTCTCGTATCATTCAAAGGCGTGTTGTATTAACCGCGCGAAGATAGTTTATGAAACTCATTGGTCGTAAAAATGGGCACTCACAAAAGAAAAAGAGACTGGTCTTTATGGCGTCCCAATCCCCAACGAACACTGGGTTTGGCCTTGAGTGCTTCGGAGGCGGGCGGATTTATAATCGGAAATACTGGAAGTTGCCGATTGTTTAGGAGAGTTTGTCAGCTGTGCCTATGCTATGAGTGGAACAATCAAATGTCCAGATTATTCTCAAGCATATATGGACATTATGGACGATGATCCCAATACACGAAGTTACAATCAATTCCTCGCATCTTGGGGCAAAATCGAAGCCAGCAACATGCAGCAATATCAAACTCTTTTAAAAAGCGAAAAGACCGTTACCGTCGTTGGCGCGATATGAGTTTCTTTTAGTGCTCGTTGGCGTCTACGCGCTCGGTTATTGATGCGCATATGACGCGTCGCTTTCTGAATTTGACATTTCAAAACTGACCTTAGTTTGCGCGTACAACCAACGGTTCTAAACAATCATTTTTCATCTAACCCTTTTAAAATCCAATTCATTTGGACTTAATTGTTAGTCTGACTTTTTAGTAAGCCAACACAAAGAGAATATCATATCTGGAATGAAGAAATTATATTTTTATATTAGCCGTAAATCATTTGAATGGAGTAGTATGCTCTATACCCAAGTAATAACAAAGGACAAAGTCATTACTGTGACCAACGAAAAAGGCCAAAAAGGAAGACATTGACTTGCCTGAAGCAATGACCGACGAGCTCGATAGCTTGCTTCGTTTTGTATAATGCAAAAGATTTATTTAAAAGCGCAGACACAGGCTGTATATGCCTGATATCAATCCTCTTTATGAGAAAGAGGTTATATGGATCGTCTGAAAAGACTTCCCTACCATCATTGGATGCCTATAACGATGTTGTTCAGAAGTTTATCAGACGTTATAGCGGTAAGTTGCGGCATCAGTCAGCTACATGCTGGGTGCGCAAAATTTCTGATGCCCATCTTCGAAGAGGCACTCGAAGCCTATGGACTCCACTCGAACTTAAATATCTGCCTGTAATTGAATCGGCATTGAACCCACGGCTGTGTCACATGTGGGCGCAACAGGCTGTGGCAATTCATGCTCACTACGGGTAAGAGCTGATGGACTTAGTAAACTCACTTGTCGACGAGCGTCGCGACCCGTCAAGTCCTCTTGTACCGCAGCCCACTACTTGAGCGATCTCTACAAGATTTTCGGTGATTGGAATTTAGTAATCGCAGCCTATAACTGTGGTCCGGATAAAATCAAAAGGCGATTTCATCGTTTCCAAAGAGATTATTGGCAAATCTATCCCTATTTGCCGAAAGACAAGAGGTTATGTTCAGCCTTCATCGCCGCGAACTACGATTTATGAATTACTATTGTGACCACAATATCTGCCCTATGGTAACAGGAACCACCGGGCAAGACAGACACGATTATTGTCAATCGTGATGTTCGTTACTGAGCAGATAGCCCAAGTTCTTGGTATCGGCATTGACCAGTTGAAAGAGCTCAACCCCACAATATCGCTCGCAACATTGTCAGTGGCAACAACCAGACCATCAGCACTTCGTCTGCCTTCCATGATGGTAACCAGCTTCATTGATAAGCAAGATGATATCTTTGCTTACAATGTGAGCGACATGCTCACGAAAAGAGAAGAGTGAAGTCAGCCAAACCAGAGGCGGGTTCAGCTATTCCTATTCGTACCATTCGTCTTCTAAAAGCAAAAATAAAGCGCAGCCGTAAAGAAAGCCGGCGTGAGAAAACGCAAGTCACGCAAAAGAGTTCTGCGGGCAAAAAGCATTACTATTCGCGATGGAGACACGCTTTCGAGAGATCGCAAAGCGCAATCACACAACCGTAAGCAAGTTGACTCAACCGCATTTCCGGAAGCAATATACAGAGCAGGCAAGAAAATCAAAGTGAAATAACAGCCCTACAACCTTATGGATCATTCCGAGATGGATCGTCACCAAGGAGACGTCTGAGGATAAGCTCATCAACGACGCCTTTAGACATCTGCTCGACACCTATCTGGCATCCGCCATCGAGAGAAAGTCGATATCATTACCAAGGCATTCAACTTCGCGCCAGGCCCACAAAGGCGTCGAGACGTTTGTCAGGAGAACCTATATCATGCACTTATTGCCGTAGCGCAGATTGCCTGCGAAGAAATGGGGGCTCGGATCTACAAGCATTTGCGCCGCATTGCTCCATGATGTTGTTGAAGACACTGACTATACGAGTCGAAGATATGGAAAACATCTTTGGCTCCCAAAATTGCCTAAAATTGTAGACGGACTCACCAAAATCAGCGGTGGAATCTTCGGCGAACACGCCTCGGCACAGGCCGAAAACTTCAAGAAATTACTACTCACGATGAGCATGACATCCGCGTCATTCTCGATTAAAATATGCGATCGCCTGCACAACATGCGCGCATTGGCTTCACACCGGCCAATAAGCAATACAGATTGCGGGCGAAACGCTTATATTTATGCGCTACTGGCCAACCGTCTGGGACTGATCAAAAATACAGGCTCGAGACCTAAGCTCAGCTACGAACACCCCGAGAATACGCCAGATCAAAAACAAGTTGTCGTTTACCAAAGGAAGAACGCGACAAACTATTTGCCGATCTTTACCCAACCCATTTCGCGACTCATTAGGATCGAATGGGTATTTCAATATGAAATCAAAGCACGTGTAAAAGTCCTTGTTCATTTTGGAATAAGATGCAGAACAAAGCACGTTACCTTTGATGAAATCTACGATTCTATTCTTTGCGGTCAGAATCATCTTTACACCCAAGAAGCGGGAAGATGAAATCAGCGAGATGCTTTTAGCATTTTACGTGGCTGTCAGCAAGATTTGCAAAAGCCATACGGATCGCCTGCGCGACTGGTTGAACCACTCGAAGGCCATTGGTTATCAGGCTGCGTACACCTGATGAGCAAGCAAGGCCAATGGATAGAGGTGCAGATTCCGTTCCGACCGCATGGACGTGGCAGAGCCAGGTATACGGCGGCACATTGGAAGTACAAAGAGGCAGAGAGCACAGTGAAGGCGAGGAACGAATTAAACGACTGGGCTCGCAACACCACTCAGCGAAATTCTCGACGATCCACACAGCCCGACGCGATGGACTTTCTCGACGCCATTAAGCTCAACCTGTCTGCTCCCGAGAATCTTGTGCCCATCCCAAAGGCGGAAATCAAGACGCTACCCAGTCAGGCTGTACGTCTCGACTGTCGCGTTTCAGATCCACATACGTTCATCGGTAGTCACTGCATCGGTGCTAAAGTGGTTCACCTGAGCGGTACCCCTGGAGCCATAAACTCCAGGAGCGGAGATCAGGTTGAGATCTCTTACCAGTGCGATCACAGCATGTGCAGGAATCGTAGATCAATTTCGTTTTATACGGCCGAGCACAGCCAAAGCGAAAGATACAGGCGATTCTTGCGTCGAGACAACCGTGAGGCTGCAAAAGCAAGGCGAACAGGTCTTAAACGAATGGTTGGCCAAAAGCGATATAGAGATGACCACGAGTCGTGCTTGATGAGGTTGTGCGAACTGCACGCAGCCATACGAAAGCACTGAAAGTTTCTTCCTCGCCTGAAGGCGAAAGCCCGATCATCCTCGGCGAAAGATCTTGACGCGCGTGTCAGGGCGAGGCAGCAACGCGCTTCACCGAAAGCGATGAGCGGCAACATGCGTGCCTTTCTGAGCAAAGACAAGTAGCAGGAGAAAGAAGGCGAGCAACAGAGCGTTTGAGTATTATATTGCGTTGGTGCAAAAGTCACAAATGAAGCAGTCGGCGCATTCATGTGCGAAGAGAATATCCGTTCAGTTGATGTCTCTCTCACAGTTGTTTATGTCACCCCCATTCCGGCGACGACATCTTAGGATATATCGACAATAAGAATCGCATTGAGATTCGCAAGCAGCGTGTTGCCCATAGCCAGCAAGCTCACCGATCAAGTTTGGGTAATCGCATCCTCGATGCCAAGTGGGACATGCACGAGCAGCTGCTCTTCAACGCCATCCATTGAAATCAGAGGCATTGACCGCAAGACATTCGATGTCTCTAAGATTATATCCGATAAGCTCGATATCAATATCCGGAAGATTACGCGTTAGTGCGGTGACGGCATCTTTGCGAAGGCTATATCGGATCAAGGCTCACGACCGCGACGAGGTAAGAATCGTCGTGAGAAGTCTATGAAGCAGATTAAGGACTTGCAGCAGTACAGCAGATTGTATGGGCGCGTGTCGTCCCATTTCTTTGTAGCGATTATGCTCCTTTTCCGTTATTATTAGTATCCTTCATTTGGGTGCTATCGCGACAACAAAACCGGCGTAACCCAGGCTATCAATGAAGTCATCACAGTCTGTGCCCGGCGTGGCGAGGCGTGGTCAGCGTGCCACAAGGCATTTTCCTTACGGGCGGACCATCCGTCTGCAAAGCAACGTAACGCTCCGATTAGAACAAGGTGCCGTACTGCGTGGAGTCCGACCGTCTCGAGTGCCTATGCGTCGCTACAGACCACGCACGACCTATCGAAATACGAGAGCGGGCGGGCCTAGTCAGCTTCAACAGTGCTTCCGATCCCGAGTGGTCAAGCCATGATACAATGTATCGACATCAAGAACGCGTGCAGCATAGAAGGCCCGGGCATGATTGACGGACAACATGTTGAGAACAAACGGGGCGAGGAACACATGCGCGGACCTCCACCATCCTTATCGTAAACGGCGAACGATCTGCGCTTCAAGGACTTTCAGATCAGCCGTTCGGCAACTCATGCCATCCTGCATACACGATATCAAAGACAGCAAATTCAATCATCTGAAAATCCATGCAAGGCTGGGACGGCATTCACATTCAGGGGCTGCGAACAGGTCGAAATCAGCCATTGTGAGATGTACACAGGCGATACGCCATTGCCGGTGGCTACTGGAACAACATCAAAGATACACCATAACCTCCTCAATTCATCGTGCAATGGCATCCGGATGGTTATGCCATCCACCAACATGGAAATAGCCCATTGCGACATATGTGCCCCTGGATTGAACAAGCATCGCATCGAAACCGGGCATAGTACCGACGCTGCCATCAGTCTGGAACCGGGTGGTTGGGGACCTGCCCCAGGACTTCTTGACAATATCACATCCATCACATTCAGGCCGCCCTGTGCCTCACGCCCCTGCTCCGTTACACTGAGCGACGACAATACGGCGGAACCATCCGAATAGACCACATTACGGCGCGATCACGCGCATGGCACTATCCGTAAAGAGCTGGGCAAGGCCCATACGCAGCGCATTATCATCAAAAGACGTGGACCTCATATTTGAAGGCATAGATGATCCGACGCTGCCCGAATGGTTTAGAACCGCCCCACCGACCAGTGGCCCGTCTTCCCATGTTGGGGAATGTACTTTCGGAATATACAGTGAAGTCAGTCGCGTAATATCTTCCTATCATTCAAAGGCAAAAGACTATCGGCAAGCCATCATGCACGACAACGTGGGTAAAAGTGGAGCAAAAAGCGAGTACGCTACAAATCAATAGCCATGCGCCAGCCGTAGGGCATGATTCATCACGTTCCGCGCCACCCCAAATACACGCAATCAATAGCCATGCGCCAGCCGTAAGGGCGTGATTTATCACGTTCGAACAAACAAAAACGCGCAACCATGATTACTCCACAACCATTTCAGCATGAATCATAAAAACAAATCCCATGGAAAAGGAACGTGATGAATCACACCCCACGGCTCACGCCACAACAAATCGGCTTTCGTTCACTGTAGAATACGTACAAACCGCTCATTTTATTTTGCAGTCAAGATTTTTGTCGCAAATAAATAACATTTAGGTAGTTGTCAAAATCAACAAATCGCTGATAACCAACCACTTGCGATACAATTCCCCATTTTTAACGCGTCAAAACCGCCCCAAAGCAGCCCTTTTACCCGCTAAAAAGCACCAACTATGACAAAGGTAAAGGCTGCTGAGCATGTAGCAGCTTTTTGCGACATAAAAAGCTAGCTACGACTCGGAAAAAGCGAAAAACGGTCATGCGTGTGCCAAAACCACCCTTTCATCTCTATTTTTCGTTCTAATTGAAGCATTTTGATCGACCGTGTGACCGTACATTTTTATGCCACAAACCGCCGCCATGCGCCAGCCAGTGAGGGCGTAATTTAACGTGTAAATCGCAGCCTATGCGCAACTCTTTTGTTTGAACGATGACTATAACAAAACAGCCCGATGGAATTTGAACTCCATCGGGCTGAATGTTATAATGGTATATGCCTCTTATGCTTAAAACTCCGCGTTCTTTGGTGTACGTGGAAAGGAACAACGTCGCGATGTTCTGCATTCCGGTAACAAACAGGATTAAACGTTTTCGAAGCCAAGACCAAAGCCTGCATGCGGACAAGAACCATACTTGCGGGTGTCGAGATACCAGCTGCTAAGCTGATGGATCCATGCCACGGGTTTTGATTTCGTTGACCAGTTTGTCGTAGCTTTCTTCGCGAACAGAACCTCCGATAATCTCACCAATGCGTGGGAAAAGGACGTCTGTGCCCTGCATAGTCTTGCCATCGGCATTCTTCTTCATGTAGAGGCCTTGATTTCGCTGGGATAATCGGTCATGATCACAGGACGCTTAAAGTATTCTTCTACGAGGAAACGCTCGTGCTCACTGCTGAAGTCCATGCCCCAACCTGTAATCAGGGAATTCAAACTTGCGGCCATCTTGTACGGCTTTTTCTTCAAGTCTGAACACCTTCGGTGTAGGTGAGACGGACAAATTCGTCTTTCACAACCGACTCAAGTGTCTGGATAAGGCTCTTGTCGATCATCTGATTGAGGAACTCCAGGTCGTCTTTGCAGTTGTCCAAAGCCCATTGCACGCAATATTTGATGAAGTCTTCTTCCCAGATCCATCAGTTCTTTCTGTTCCATGAAGGCCACTTCGGGCTCTATCATCCAAAAACTCTGCCAAGTGGCGTGGCGTATTGCTGTTCTCCGCACGGAACGTAGGACCGAACGTATAGATGGCACCTAAGGCCGTTGCTCCCAGCTCGCCTTCGAGCTGTCCTGAAACAGTAAAGGCAGGGTTTTTCTTGCCAAAGAAGTCACGATCGTAGGGCACTTCGCGTCGTCTTTGCCTGTACGGGCGAGATCAAGAGTCGTTACTTGGAACATTTCTCCGGCTCCTTCGGCGTCGCTGGCTGTAATTATCGGTGAATGGAAAATAATAGAAGCCATGGTCATGGAAGAACTTATGAATGGCGATGGCCATGTTATGGCGAATACGGAAGACGGCTCCAAAAGGTATTGGTACGCAAACGCAGATGAGCGTATTTGCGCATGTATTCAAAGCTCTGACCCTTCTTCTGCATGGGATAGTCGTCAGGGCAGAGACCGTAAATCTCAAGTTCACGACATTGTACTTCTGAAGCCTGTCCCGCGCCTTGGCTCTCGACCAGTGTGCCAACGACACTGATACAAGCTCCTGTGGTAATGTTCTTCAACATTTCCTCGTCAAACTGGGTGGGATCGACTACGATCTGAATATTCTTAATGGTTGAGCCGTCGTTCAGCGCGATAAAGTCTACCGCCTTGCTACGCGATGAGAACGGACCCATCCTTTCACATTTATGTCTTTACCAAAGTCGGTGCAAACGAGGTGCATCGACGACTTTCGTTCTTTTCATTGCTTATTAATATTATTCAAACATGCCACTACGCAGCATTTCAACTTCTTTCTCTGTAAAAGGATCTCCAGTCGCCACGACGCAGATTCTTCTTGGTTAGTCCGGCAAATTGTACACGATCGAGTCTTACGACGCGATAGCCCAAGCTCTCAAAGATACGACGGACAATTCGGTTCTTGCCGCTATGAATCTCGATACCCACTTGGCTCTTATCGCGCTCGTCGGCATACTCAATGGCGTCTGCGTGGATTTCTCCATCTTCAAGTTCAATACCCTCGGCAATCTTTTGCAGGTCGGCCTGCGCAATGGGTTTGTCGAGATGAACATGATATACTTTCTTCTTCAGAATTTGGGATGTGTTAGCTTGCTGGCCAGAGTCGCCATCATTAGTCAGAAGAAGCACGCCGGTCGTATTACGGTCTAAGCGTCCTACGGGATAAATGCGTTCGGGACAAACGTCTTTCACAAGATCCATTACAATCTTACGCTGCTGTGGATCGTCGCTTGTCGTAACATAATCCTTAGGTTTGTTTAATAATACATAGACTTTCTTCTCAATGCTGACGAGTTGTTCGTGGAATTTGACTTCGTCAGTACGAAGCACTTTCGTGCCCAATTCTGTAACCACAGTTCCATTTGCAGGAAACTACACCGGCTTGGATAAACTCATCGGCTTCGCGACGGCTGCAGTACACCTGCGTTGGCCCAAAAACTTATTAAGACGCAAGGGCTCATTGGGATCGATATTATCTTCCCTTATACTCAATGCGCTTCTTCATGCTATACTTAGCATTCGGATCATAATCGGCTGAGCGTTGACGATAACCACCTTGCTGATAGCCACCACGCTGCTGATAGCCGCCTTGCTGATAGCCACCACGCTGCTGATAACCGCCTTGCTGATAGCCACCGCGTTGCTGACCATAGCCACCGCGTTGCTGACCATAACCACCGCGTTGCTGATCGTAGCCACCACGCTGCTGATAACCGCCACGTTGCTGATAGCCACTACGCTGCTGGCCACAACCGCCGCGTTGCTGACCATAGCCACCGCGCTGCTGGCCATAACCGCCGCGTTGCTGACCATAGCCACCGCGCTGCTGGCCATAACCACCTTGGTTATTATAATTATTACGAGGGGCAATAGTTGTTTTGTTCGCCTTCTCGAGTTAGGATCACGTCCTTCATAACGTGGGCGATAACCTCCTTTGTGGTGCGTAACCTTCTTCTTGATTTTCGTTGTTGTAGCGAGGACGATAAGGACGCTGCTGGGCATAACTCCACCACTACCGCGTTGCTGATAGCCACCCTGATTGTTGTAATTGTTGCGAGGACGATAAGGACGTTGTGGTCCGTTGTTGTTAGACTGAAGGCCGGCACCGAACCCTTCAGGGCGGAATCCTTCCTCTTGAGTGTTGTTCACATTTCCGTTGTCAGAGCTGTAGCGCGCTGACTATGGATGCGGGGACGCTGCGGACGAGCTCCGCATGGTAATCTCTTGAATAATTGTTCTCGGAAGAGGTCAGTATAGCCTTCACGGCTGGTCGCACTCTCTCTTCGGAAAAAGACTGGGAGTTGTTTTCCAATTCCCTGATTCATTGTTTTGTACTTTTTAAAAATTAAGCCTCACGGCACTGTTTTTATTATTAACTTTGAGTTACTGAATAAATAATAAAAATATAGGAAATTAAATACCTGTATAGTTGGCTGGAGTGAGTAGCCATCAACTCGGCTTTCACTTCCTCGCTCACGTTTAGGTCTTGAATAAAAAGCATGGATACTTTGTTCGGTTATCTGTTGATTGGTACGAGTCAACGCTTTCCAGGGACTTCATAAGGATGGGATAAGCCTCTCGGCGCAGAATAGTTTGGATAGCCTCGGCCACAACAGCCCGTATTATCAAGGTCTTCCTGGATCTTCTCTCTCATGCAAAAAATAAGTTTCCGAAGGCCTTTTAGGGTGCTTTGAATCGCAATAAGGCTGTGTCCAAGTGGGACACCGATATTTCATAACACGGTACTATCGGTGAGATCTCGCTGCAAACGACTTACAGGAAGCTTCTGCGCGAGGAATGAAGTATGGCATTGGCGATGCCTAAATTACCCTCGCTGTTCTCGAAATCTATCGGATTGACCTTATGAGGCATGGCACTTGAGCCCTCTCTTCACCTAGCTTTTAATCTTTTGCTTGAAGTAGTCCATTGAAATATACATCCAAAAATCACGATCCAAATCAAGAATAATTGTGTTGATACGGCGAATCCCATCACAGATTGCGCCCTAAATAATCGTAATTGCTGATTTGTGTTGTGTACTGCTCACGCTCAAACCTAACTTCTCGCTTACAAACTGATTGCCAAAAGATATTTCCAGTCAATAGCTGGGTAAGCTATATGATGCGCGTTGAAAGTACCAGTTGCGCCACCAAATTTTGCGGTAATCTTTGTTGATTTCAATACTTGGAGTTGTTCACTCAGGCGATAGGCGAAAACCATTACCTCTTTTTCCTAAGCGGGTAGGGAGAAGCTGGTTGGCCATGAGTCTTGGCCAACATGGGTACGTCTTTCCACGCACCGGCATACTGCCGCAACTGATCTATCAGTTCTTCAACTTGCGGGAAAAATACGTCAACCAAGGCCTCTTTCAATGAAAGCGGAACACTTGTGTTATTAATATCTTGAGAGTAAGTCCAAAATGGATAAATTCCTTATACGCTTCGAGGCCTCCTATTTTATCAAACTCTTCTTTGATATAATATTCTACAGCCTTCACATCATGGTTGGTGATACGTTCGATATCCTTTACACGCTGTGCGCAAGTCGTATCAAAATGCAAATAGATATCACGTAATCGAGTAAATAAAGTGTGATCAAATGTAGAAAGTTGGGGTAATGGTAATTCACATAACGTTATGAAGTATTCTATTTCAACCCTAACACGGTAACGAATAAGTGCAAACTCTGAGAAATAATTAGCCAAAGGCTCAGCCTTCTCCCTATACCGACCATCAATCGGCGATATGGCAGTGAGCAAATCAAGATTCATATTTTAAAAAGCAATTATTTATTGCGCAAAAGTAGTGATTTAAAAACTATATAGTGGACATGATTAGTGATAAAAATAAAAACAATATCCTTTGCTAATCAATTTTAGTATATACTAAATAAAAAGAGATTCAAATCAATGAATCTCTTTCGTGGGCGTTGACAGATTCGAACCGCCGACCCTCTGCTTGTGAGGCAGATGCTCGACCAGCTGAGCTAAAACGCCCTTAACTCTGTAAAGCGGCAGCAAAGGTACAATATACAGAAGAAATTACCAAATAAACAATTCGTTTTTGCTTTTTTTAATAAAAAAATGGCGCGGATTTTGGTACATGGGGTGATCTGATCTTATAAAAAGCATCATTATTATCTCAATGGTACTGAAAGTTTAGGGGCATAAAAATCCCTGCAATCCCGAAGACTACAGGAAACACCCTGTGGGCGTTGACGGATTCGAACCGCCGACCCTCTGCTTGTAAGGCGGATGCTCTAAAACCAGCTGAGCTAAACGCCCTTACTTTTTGTAAAGCGAGTGCAAAAGTAAAGAATATTTTTGAGATGCGCCAAACAATTAAACGAAAAAGAACGTCGCTTACTGCATTTTAATTCAATAGGGAGGGATAGCATACTGTGATTGAATTTTAACTTCAAGATAAGATGTCTGTCAAATGTAAAAAGAAAAGCCGTAGGCTTATAGCATTAACTGGTCGCCAACGGTTATATGAATTCTTTAGAAGTTGACCTGTCGTGATCCGTCGGGCTGCTCCGCAATGGTCACTCTTACGGCGTCTTCGGGCAGCAACTCCTCGATAAGCTCAGGCCATTCCATCAGGCAGAGGTTGCCGCTGTAGAAGTAATCCTCGTAGCCCATGTCGTAAACTTCCTCCAATTTCTTGATTCGGTAGAAGTCGAAATGGTAGATGGAATTGCCATCGCGGTCGGTATAATCGTTGACGAGAGAGAATGTGGGTGACGTGATGACGTCTTCCACACCTAAGGCCTCACAAATGGCCTTGATGAAAGTGGTCTTTCCGGCACCCATGTGACCATAGAACGCAAAAAGCTTTGCGGTCGCCCATTTAGCTAATGAACTCTTGAGCGGCCTGTAGAATATTGTCTAATGACGTGATTTTTTTATTTCCATATTATTTTTGTTTTGATTTTTCTGTATTTCGTAAAATGATCCGTTACACGCTGAAACTGTGTCGCTGGTAAGATGGAAGCGTGTTGTCAGCGTTTTCTAGGGTTTAGGGTTTGATGAGAGAATGAGCATTTCTTCCATCGAAATGCCGCCGTGCTGGAACGTGTCTTTGTAGTACGACACATAGTAATTATAATTGTTGGGGTAGGCAAAGAAACTGTCGCCCGTTGCAAATACGTAGGAAGTGCTGAGGTTAGGTGCCGGTAGAAAGGCTTTTATCAGGGGTTCTTGATTTCAAACACTTGTTTGGTATTGAAGTTCAGGTTCTTGCCCTAGTTTGTAGCGCAAGTTGGTATTTGTATTGCGATCGCCGATGATTTTCAGAGGCTTCGCTACCCGGATGCTGCCGTGATCAGTCGTTAGCACAACCTGAAAATCCGATGTCGACAGCCATTTGAACAGTTCGTAGATGCTCGAATGGCGAAACCAACTCAACGTGATATTGCGATAAGCGTTTTCGTTGTGGGCCAATTCGCACCATCTTTGATTCCGTGCGGGCATGGGAAAAGCATGTCGATGAAGTTGATGACCATTACGCTGAGGTCATGTTGGCTCCATTCGCTTCTTCGTTCAAATACTTTCGTGGCAGCCTGTGAATCATTAATTTTATCATAGCTGAACGTGTCGTGACGGCGGTAGCGTTCTATCTGCCTTCGTATCAGCTCGGGCTCATTCAGATTCTTACCTTCGTCTTCGTCTTCGTCCACCCATAACGATGGAAACATCTGCTGAATCTGGGTCGGCATGGAGTCCGCTGAAGATGGCGTTGCGGGCATATTGCGTGGCTGTGGGTAGAATGCTCGTGTAGAGATTCTCCTCGATATCAAACATGTCGCCTCAGCTCTTCTGCAAGCATGCGCCACTGATCGTAGCGCAGGTTGTCAATGACAATGAGCATTACCTTATGCTTTTGGTCGAGCAAAAGGGAAAATCTGGGTCTTGAAGATGTCGTGGCTCATGAGCGGACGGTCGGCCTTGCTGCCGCTTCTGATGGCATCCATCCAGTCCATGTAATGGTTTTTTGACGAATTGCCGAATCCATTGTTCGCCTCATTCTTTTGTGTTGTGAGCATGTCCGACATGTTGCTGTCACTGACACTGAGCTCTAATTCCCACCTTGTCAGTCGTTTGTAGGTTTCAATCCAGTCGTCTACGCTTCGGCAACTGTCTATCTGCATGGCTATATCCGTGAAACTTTGCTGATAGCCGCTCTGTGTAACCGACGTCACAATCTCCTTTTTATGAATACATTTCTTGAGCGACAATAGGGATTTGTTTCGGATGAACCGGTTTGATTAGGTAATCAGCTATCTGCGAACCGATGGCTTGATCCATGATATTCTCTTCCTCGCTCTTCGTCACCATGACGATAGGGGTGGCTGGTTGGATGGCTTTTATTTCTTTTAAAGGCTTCCAATCCCGATAGTCCAGGCATATTTTTCGTCGAGCAATACCAGATCGAAAGCGTGTTGCCGACATGCTTCGATAGCATCGACGCCATTGCTCACCGTCATGACCTCGTAGCCTTTCATCTTGAGAAACAAGATATGGCCTTTTTAAAAAGCTCTATCTCGTCGTCAGCCCACAATAATCTTCCGTTGCTCATACTTATATTTTGTGTTAGAATCCTTCCAAATCGTAATACTCATCCTCCAACTCCAGTGGCTTAATCTGGGGCTTGGCCTTCAGTGTTACCTTTTTCTGTTCTTGCATTTTTCGGTTTGTTTTCACCTCCCATATAGATGATTTCCGTCGGTTCGTTTAGCAAGTTGACACCTGTTGGTTTAATAGCCGCAAAATGCTTGGCATAAAACTGCTCGTAATCCGCGTAACTGAATTGCTTACCCAGCAGTTCTAGATTAGCCTTGCTGATGATGAGGCTGTGCGCCTTTTCGTCAGTTGAATGATTGGTTTTCTACTTTGCAGTTGTCGTGCGTAGAGCAGTGCTTCCTGATAGTTCTGAAAACCGCTAACCTTCAGTGCGTCGGACTTCGCCGTCGTTTTTCAATCTCCAGTTCAAAGTTGCGAATCAGATGGTTGGTGAAATTATGGCGTGCCATCTCGAAGAGAAGCTGATTCTCGTTCAGCGAGTCAGGCGAATAGACGATGACGTACTGGGTATTCGCCTTTTGTTTCCACGCTCAGTTGTTGTGTGGCAATGCTGTCGCTGTCGCTCATGACGGCCGTGCGCCGTCGCCATAGATGTTCATGTCGGAAGGAGCCGCTGTGCGGTGTTCTGCCCGCTTTTACGCCATTGATAATCGTTCCGGCCAGTTGGCTCAGTTTACTTTCAGGATAATTCTTCAGCAAGAAGTTCATATCGTTCAGGCGAAGCCTTGGCGTTGCCCCTCATTGAGTTGGCTCAATCCGCCTATGAATACAAACTTATCGCGGTTAGCCCCCATGGGAAAAACGCTTGTCTGAGATTGCACGATTAATCTTGACAATCTCGTATCGGGCTGCTTTTGAAGGCGTCGTAAGTGGCACCATAGAGCGAGTCTTCCAGCTGTTCGCCGAAGACGGCATTCTCCTTTGAAGTAGGGGTCGGTCGGTACAGTGGTCCATTTGCTGTCCTTGAACCGCTCTTTGAGCCGTTCGATATAGCTGTTGGCCTTAGTCTCTTGACCTAATCTGGCGTAGAGCAGGGTACAGGTGGTAATAGGCTTCGTCCATCTTCTCAAACTTTGGATAGTCGTGTTCGAGCCGGTTCAATGTCTGTTCGCTCAGTCGTAATTCGTCGAGTTTGTCCTTGAAGATGATACCGGAGTGGAACAAAGCGTCGGCCAAGTGTTTGTGACTTTCTGCTTGTTGTTGTTCTGTAAAGTGGTATCTGGGCCAGATAATATTCGCGTTTATGCGGATTCTGTTCGTTACTAGTGCTTCTGTCGGGCTTTGGTTGTCGTCCGTGGCTATCTTTATGGGCTCTGAAGCAGTAGTTGCCATAGTCTCTCCGTTGTTCGACAGGTTGACAATTGTTTTTTATTCGTGCGTTGCCAGTTGTCAACATTGGGGCGCGCCCCATGTTTTTCGGAACTCCTCTTTTACCCATATTTACCGCCATGGGGTTGTAGAAGTACCAAGTAGCATTAGCTTGGTTGGACGTGTTTATGTTGTCGGCCGGTGTTGCAGGGGCGGTTTGTTCGAGTTGCTATTAGTTCTGTTTTCTGACTGCTTTCCTGTTCTGTGTTCAGCACTTTCCTTTGCTTTTTCTTCCTTTTCTTTTTCTTGAATGCCTCAATGGTACGGTCTATGACCGTATTTCGTTCGTTTTCGGGTAGCCGGGCCAGTGCCAAGCGAGTCTTGTAGGAAATGGCCTCGGTGAAAGGCACCAGTTCATCCAGCATTTTCGACCGTTCTGTCATGCTATTATAATGTTCCTGCGTTTTGTCGAGAGCGCCTCTGGACTCTGTATAGCAGCGTCTGGCGTTGCTGAAAGATCGTTTGTCCCAATACAAATCACCTAATTTCTGTAGCAGTACGCCTTTTTGGCCAACCGGCTTGCGTCGCTTTCCGATTTCCAGTCTCGTAAGTTTGGATAGCCATCGTCGTATCACGTAGGCTCAGGTAGATGTTGCCAATGGCATAATACACCTGATCCAGAAAGTCTTTGTTCTTTTTCCGCCACCGCCATACGTTTCGAGTCGGTTGATCATTTGCCTTTGCTGCGTCCCTGCCAGCACACTCGTCATGGCGATGCGGGCGTTAAATTCCAACTCAAAGGCGGATTCATGCCCACCACTTTGCGATAAGCGTTGTAGGCTTCCTGTTTTTGCGCGGTCTTTTCATACAGTTGCTAACATAGAACCATTCACGAGCTTTCTGTTTGCGCCGCATTTCCCGGCGGATAACCTTGCGCAGATAGACAATGGCTTGTGGGTAATCGTTGGTGTGGATATAATAGTTGGCAAAAGCATAGTTCCATTCCTTTTGGGCTTGCCAGTGGATGGAATCGCGTTGAATTGCCCGTATTATATCTTCGGCTTCGTAGTGTGAGCCTTGTTCGACAAAACATTTCGTAAGCCAGGCTTGAGCTTTCTGTCGGATAGGGGCTGGGTCACGTAGAGACGAATCATGTGCGAGAAAGTTGCAATCGCGTCGTCCAGTTCGCCTTCGTGAAACTGTGATCGTCCCATCAGCATCCATGCTTTTCCATAAAAAGGGATTATATTCTTTGCGATTGAGCCATTCTATGTCGCGATTGGTCTTCCCTGCGCTGTTTGTCCCACGCGGGTCGTCGTGTGATACTATGCAGTTTGATGGCTTTCTGGCTTTTTCAATCGCCCTGTCAAAGTCGTGTTTCCCTATTAGAATGCTTTTTCTTGTTGCCGATATAGTACAGAGGCAACAGTTCGGTGTAATTGTCTTGATGACCATTTCTTTCTCCAAACTTCCCTCTATATATGCTTGCGCACCATTATAATAAGTATTATATCGTGCGTGAAAGGCATGCCACCATCTCGACCGAGCCGTATTCTGTTGGGTTGAGCATGCTGTCAGAAGCAGAGTGGTCAGCAACGACAATAAAAACTTATTTTTAATGATACTTTCATCGGCGACTTTCAGTTACGATAAAAAGAGTTTGATGATTCTTGTAAGGGCGTATATCAGAATGCCGACAAAGATAATCGATGCTCCCGATGGTACATTGAGCGTATAACTAATCATTAGGCCGAGCAGACAATCAATCCAACCGATAAGTATGCTCCATCCTATCATCTTCTTATAATTAAAGGTCAGTAGGTTGGCTGTCATCTGTGGGATTGTCAATAGGCTGATGGCCAGTACGATACCAATCATCCGCAGGGGTCGATACAATGGTGATTGCTATCAATGCCATCATCACGTATTCGGTCGTCTTGACCGGTAATTGCTGTGAAAGCGCAAAGGTACGATCGAAGGCTACGCTGATGATAAGGCGGAAAAATAGGGCAAACACAAGCACGACAACCACGGTCAATAATCCTAATAGATATAAGTCGGCTGTTTCGATAATCAGAATATTGCCGAACAAAAAGGATGACAGATCTGTCATAAAGCCGGGTGTGAGGAAGCTAAAGATAATTCCAATGCTCATGCCAAGGGTCCAAAAGAGCGCGATAGCAGAGTCTTCGCGCACGTTAGTCTTCCTTGATATCCACTGAACACCAAACGCGCACATCACGGCGAAGGCCATGGCCGAGAGGATAGGATTGATACCGGTACACTCCAAGCCCTATGCCACCGAAAGAGGCATGTGTAATGCCACCGCTGATGAATACCAATCGCCGCGTTACGATGTAAGTGCCAATGAATCCGCATACTATGCTGGCCAGTAATGAGCCAATCAGCGCGTTTTGAAAAGAATGTATATTGAAGAATCTCCACTTTCTAATTTTTGAAAAATATAATTGATGAATGGGTCGTTATAAGTTATCTGTCAGCGCAAAGACCTCGTCGTCAGCTGATTGGGTAGATTGATGCCACGCAGCGTGAGGCTTCGGGTCCATCCTTTCACCCTCATCGTGGCGCATCGTATAAAAGCACTTCAGAGAATTGTTTTTGACTCTTGTTCCGTATAATTGTCGGATTCGCGCCCTTGGAACGCGTCAAGTTCCTCGTCGTCGTAATATTCTATATCCTTGATGGCAGCCTCTATCCTTACATTCCTGTTCGCATTTGTTGTTCTCACTCATTGCACGTGCTGCACTGACTCTGCACCACAATAGGTGTTTCCGTGTCATCAGCAGAGCGACTGGAAAGCGTAAACAGGGCTGTGATAAGGCCCAATGCTACATATATAATTATCAAATAGAGCATTTCGGTCCGCGTTATAGTTTTACATTAATATTAAAACCGGCTCGCTTCAGATCGTCCCGAAGTGTGGATAAGACTTGGCTGACCACTTCAGGATGATTGATTTCGAGTTTTCCGGTCTTCATCGCCATCGGTGCCAAAGCCATGGCCATGCGGATGATCTTCGTAGGTGTCGATGGACTCACCTGTGGGTCTCGCAGCGTTCACCGGTCCAGAATTAGCGTGTCGTCGTTCTCATCAGTGCAGGAAAGCCTAGCTTTCGTAACTCTATTTTTCAGTGCCACGATGCGGTCGTCTCCTTAATTTTTCAGACTGGAAAGGCCTCGTGAAACGAAACGGAATGCCCATTCGCAGCAGGTCGTTACTAAAGTTTTGAGCCGAAAATCAGGGTGAATTGATAAAGTCGTAATCGAGCCGTGGCAACATGCAACGCTGACGTTTTTAGTTTCACGGTCGTCGGTTTGCGGTCGTCGGTGTTAGTAAACTGTGTCTTCACACTAGCAGTGAGAAGATATATTTCACCATAGAGTCTCCTTTGTCTTGATCCATCCATAAGCCCTCTAGAGGCTATTTGGGCATTGGCATCGGAGGAAAGGGCCACTCATTTCGTACCAATAACTCGACGCGCGCTCAGTCGTTTTCAATCGAATAGGGACAACTTTTTATAGGGGCGAGGGCTTCACGGTGATGGTGTTGATGTCGGTCCAATCGGCTATGCCACCGAACTCCCGTATGGTACAAAGGGTCAAATCGATGTATGATCGTGACGCGATTTCGCCTGTCATGCGCAACTCTAATCCTTTTGCAGAGTGTCGGACCAATCATCAACAGGGCCGAAAATATATTGCGAACTGACGCTTTGCCCGTATGTCTAAATGCCCACCTTCAATCTTTTTCCATTGATAAGGAGTGGGGAAAGCCCTCTCGCCCAAGTATTGAATGTCGGCACCGAGATAGCGTGTAGCGCATGTAAGAGAATCGAATAGGGCGCTGTTTCATGCGTTCCGTGCCCGTAATGGTGTGCGTGCCGCTTGTGCAGGCGAGGTAGGCTGTCATAAATCGCATGGCCGTACCGGCCGCTTTAATGTCAATTTCGGCCGGCATGTCGCGCAGGGCACGTATCATTACAGCGGTATCGTCGCAGTCGGAGAGGGTTTTGGGGTGGTATATCGCCTTCGATAACGCGTGAATCATTAGTGCCCGATTACTGATACTCTTTGAAGCGGGCAGCTGAATGTGAGGCCTGAAGGCTGGTAGGAGGTGTTATGATATAAGTTGTCATGATGAATCGTAGCTAAAAAGAGAAAACGATTTAATAGGCAAACATACCGTGTTCCACAATGATGTCGCTGACGGCAGTGTTGCGCGTGTCGACTTGTCCTTTCGCGGTCCCGGCATGAGTAGGGCCGTAGTAGAGCACTTGTCGCATGCGTTCACTCTGATTCTTAGAAAACTTGTAAGCCAGTGTAATGGCATAGTCCATGAGATCTGGCTGAAACGTAAAGACTCTGCATTGCACGGAGTGCGCCGAGCCAGTTGTTTCGCGCTCAGTACTCCCGTTGCGTTTTGGAATATTTCCTGCAAGGAATTTTCGTATTCTATGCGGTTGTAGCTGGGAGTATCTTCGCAGACAGTCCGTGTCTTCATAGTCGTTTAAATATTCAGTTTTTGTCTTCTGCGAAGACGTGGGTTAAGCAAATAATGTCCTAATTCGTGAGCCAGTGTTACGTTGGCATCCGTTGCCGTATATTGATAACCATAGCGTCCTTTGTCCGCGCCATAACAGCTAGACTCCTGATAGATATAGGTGCTGTTAAGACAGGAACAATGCGTATATTTCAGATTTGCTTTGGTAACGGTGCATCCTTTCGCTTTCACTTTCACAAGGCCCTCAAGCGCGTGTTCATCGTCGTTCATGATGGGCAGGCTGGTAACTCCCATAGTGGTGCTTTTAAACTCACCTGTTTTTGGGAGCGAGGGAAAGACCATAATATTGATATATCGTTCAGATCCCAAAAGGTATTTTTATTGTTGGCAGACGCGATAAATTCTTCCTGCTTAATAGGAAAAGCATCGTCATGGCGATATATTCTACCCCCGAGGTTCTCAATTTTTGTCCTTGAGGATTGTGGGTGGCGGCAAGAAAACGAGATGTTCAGATTTGCGCTTTCTCCGTAAATACCTCCTTGGTAAAAAGCTCATTCACGCGGTTAAGAGAGCATGCGTAGCTGACCAGCGTGGATATACTGGGTCGTATCGCTCGCGTTTTTATAAAATACATGAAAGATGACAGGAGTTTATGAGGTGTATTGGTCGTTGATGACAGCCTTAGTGTCGTCGTCATCCTGATCAGGAGTTTCCGTTGGAGACACATCGTCTTCTCCTTTACAACTTTGCAAAAAGCACATGGCTGTTATGGCGAAGATGAGTAAATATATCTTCTTCATCTTATTTCTGTATATCATGGGTATAAAGAGGGTTGTGCCACCTGCGGTTTGCAGAGTCGAATCTTATGGCGTTGGCCTATACCTCTTCTTTCCTACAAAGTTACTGAAAATGGCAGGAAAACCACCAGGAGAACACATTTTTAAAATATTTTAATTGATTTTTGTTCACTTGATTTTGTAATTTATCATTACCTTTGCAATCGCCATACAAAAGAGCCTTGTTCGGGATGTAGCGCAGTTGGTAGCGCACACGTCTGGGGCGTGAGGTCGCCAGTTCGAGTCTGGTCATCCTGACAAACCTAGTACAGAGGGTGTATCAAACAGATGCATCCTCTTTTTATACTCTTTCTTCGCGTTTTACAATATTCGATGCGTTATGTGCAACAGAATAAAAACAAAAAGCCAAGTAGTTGTTGAGCAACTATTTGACTTTTTGTTTTTGTTGGGATACTCGGACTCGAACCAGAATGACAGGACCAGATCTATAGTGTTACCATACTACCATATCCCAAGATGTTTTTGTACAAGAAATCTCTGTTTCTTGTTTGCGTTCTAAGGTATTATAAAAAGTGGAATTACAAAAGTTTTTAGCTGATGCAGAGGTTCTTCTGTTTTCAGATATTGTAATACACGTTTGAGGCTAGAATTGTAGGTAAGAAAGAACAAAAGCCGAGGTACATTCGGTCCCCGGCTCTTTCTGGTTCGTGAAAATATAATTTTCGATTATAGATTCGCCAGTTCGATAACTTTATCGACGGCCTGATTGATACCTTCAGATTCTCACCGCCGGCCTGGGCGTACTGCGGTTGCTGCCACCACCACCCTGAATGAGCTTTGGCTGCTCTCACGGATAATCATGCTTGAAGTTCGCTGGTTCTGGACCATGTCATCGCTGAACATGACGGTCAGCAGTGGTTTATCGCCGGCGGTAGCTGCCGATGTACAGCCACGAGGTTTTTCGGGCTGTGTCTCGCCAGTTTGAAGACGAGATCCTTAGCCGCGATGGGCTCAAAGGCAATACGGCCTTTGACTGACTGTCACGCCATTGACGGTGCTTGCACGGTTGAGCAACTCGGTCTTGGCGCGCTCTACAGCCTGTGCTGGAACTTTTCTATTTCCTTTTTCTATATCATCGTGCTCGTCAATATATTTCTTGACTGGCCGATGTAAGGTCTTGGCGTTGTTGAACATGCCCTTCAATGCCGTCATGGTGTCCTGAAGCAGGTAGATGGCATCTTCACTGATTCTTACCCGTAAGGGCCTCAATGCGGCGGATTCCCTGCAGCTACACTGCTCTCGCCACTAATCTTGAAGCAGCCGATTTGGCCTGTACTCTGCGCGTGGATACCACCGTAGAACTCACACGAAGGGCCAAAACGTACCACGCGTACTTGTCGCCATACTTCTCACCGAAGATGACGATGGCGCCCAAACGCTGAGCTTCTTCCAAAGGAGTGTCGCGATGCTCGTCGAGCGGCAAGTTCTGACGAACCATTTCGTTGATCGAGTCTCTCTACTTGGCGCAACTCTTCGTCGGTCACTTTCTGGAAGTGGAGAAGTCGAAGCGCAATGTAGTGGCATCAACATACACGAACCTTTCTGTTCAACATGGTCGCCCAGCACCTCGCTTGAGCGCGTAGTCGAGCAGAGTGGGCAGCGTGTGATTGGCAGCCGAACCGTTGCGTTTGTCGAGTATCTACATCACGCCATGAAATCGGCGGTGATATCCTTGGCAAATCCTTTGATGATATGAATGCTCTGGTTGTTCTCGCGTTTGGTGTCGATAATGTCAATGGTTCTTGTTTCTGAAACGAGCACACCTTGATCGCCTACCTGACCTCCCATTTCGCCATAGAACGGCGGAGTCGAGTGCAACCTCATAGAAAGTGTTCTTCTTCCGTTACTTTGCGGTAACGGAGGATATGGCACTCGTATTCCGTGTAGTCACTAACCCACGAGATTCGCTCTCCTTCTTTCACAATCTCCCAGTCGCCGCTCCTGCCCACAGCTAGCCGCTTTGCGGGCGCGGGCCTTCTGTTTAGCCATTTCTCGTTGGGGACCCTTGCTCATCGACCGTGAAACCATGCTCAGACAAATGAGTTCGGTCAGGTCGAGCGCGGGAAGCCGTCATGTGCCGAACAGACGGAACGCGTTGACTCCATCGAGTTGCGTCCGGCCATCGGTCTTGAGCTGTTCCATGTCGGCATTGAGCAGATTGATACCCTTTTCAAGCGTGCGGAGGAAAGAGTCTCCCTCTTCTTTCATCACACGACAGATCAGCTCTTGCTGGGCAGAAAGCTCGGGATAGGCGCTGCCCATCTCCTGAACCAGTACGGGAATGAGCTTAAACATGAAGGCCGACTTCTGATTCAGGAACGTGTAAGCGTAGCGAACAGCCCAGCGCAGGATGCGACGGATGACGTAATTCGGCCTTAGCATTGCCGGGCAACTGGCCATCGGCAATAGAAAGCTACGGCACGCAGGTGAGTCGGCGACAACGCGCATGGCCACGTCGACGTCTTCTGTCTGTCCGTATTTCATGCCCGAGAGGTTCTCAATCTCCTTGATGATGGGCTGGAAGATGTCGGTGTCGTAGTTGGAGTGCTTGTTCTGCAACATGCGCACCAGACGCTCGAAGCCCATACCCGTATCGATGACGTGCATCGGGAGGGGCGAGTGAACCGTCTGACTTGCGGTTGCCTATTGCATGAACACGATGTTCCAGATTTCAATGACCTGCGGATCGTCCCTGTTGACGAGTTCGCGGCCGGGCACCTCTGGCTTTTTCTTCCGGTGTACGTGAGTCTACGTGGATTTCGGAGCGATGGACCGTACGGACCCGTATCGCCCATTTCCCAGAAGTTATCGTGCTATGTGCCATCGATGATATGGTCGAAGCCGGCACGTGCTTAGCCCGAATAAGCAGCGGCTTCGTCGTCGCGTGTGAGGCCTTCTTCCTTAGAACCTTCTGGAAGACGGTTACATGAGATCGGCCGGGCTTTTAGGTGCAATACGTCTACCGATATCTCCCATGCCATGCTCGATGGCGCCTTCCTTGAAGTGAAGCCGCCAAAGCTCCAGTTGCCGAGCATTTCAAAACATGGTGTGGTGATAAGTGTCGTGTCCCACCTCTTCCAGGTCGTTGTGTTTACCGCTCACGCGCAGGCATTTCTGCGAGTCAACACGGCGCACGTCCTGTTCGGGATCTTTCGTTCCGAGGACAATATCTTTCCACTGGTTCACACCAGCGTTCGTAAACATCAGCGTAGGGTCATCTTTTATGACCATCGGGCGGATGGAACGATTTATGTCCGTGAGCTTCAAAGAACTTTGTAAGACTCGCGGACTTCATTAGCCGTCATCATCATTATTATCGTTTAAATATTCTTCCTTTTAAAAACGTTGCAAAGATACAAATAAAATAAGAATATGAAATTGGGAAATAGCGTTAATTTGCTATCTTTGCATAAGATAGGCTGCGTTCAGCAAACTCGAAAAGCAAGCTTTCATTGCGTTCACTTGCACTATCTTTTGCATTAAGATAGGCTGCGTTCAGCAATCTGAAAGCAAGCTTTCATTGCGTGTTCACTTGCACTCATCTCTGCAGCAACAAGACCAACCAAACGCGTTTATTATGGCACTGAATACTGATAAGAATCTGAAGTTATACTTCTCATCAAAGAGGTAGCGAAGATGTTTGACATCAACGAAAGTACATGCGCTTTTGGGAGACGGAATTTCCGCTCTTAAACCTAAAAACGCAAGGTTCTAGTAAGGTGCGTCAGTACACGCAGAAAGACATCGATCAGATTAAGCGTGATTTACAATTTGGTGAAGGTCAGAGGCTTTAAATTGGCCGCGGCTCGTAAGATGTTGAACGAAAATAGGAAGAGTCGACGCAGCGCGGCTGTCGCAGAGACCTTGACGAGGCGTGAGAGCAGAACTAGAAGAGCTGAAACGCCATCTCGACGGCTTGGTTTTAAAGAATATAAAAATGATAAAGGTGGCATTTGAAATGTTGCGTTTTGAATGAGCGTTTATCGTGATCGTAAGTTTTGGGGACGGCAAACCTGCTTTGCTTCCCGGTGGAGTGGTAAATTGGCTTTTTGTAAAGTTTGCTGACTAAAAACACGCCCTTCTAGAATACTTCAATCTAGAAAAATAAAGTGGCATTTGACCTTCTGAAATGTCATGAAATAAGAGTTTTTGCTTTATCGTAGTGCTTTTTATCTTGTAAAAGTAGCCCTTTGACGAAAGCCGAAAGGGCTGCTTTGCTGAGCTAATGTTGTGCTTTGAGGAGCCAAAAAGGGCTGCTGAGGGATGTTATCAGTGCTTTTGAGGGCTTGTTTTCGTAAGCGGTTGATATACAATGTGTTGTAAAATATGTCGTAGAATTGAGAATTTACGACCAAAGATACTCTTGGTTGAAAATAACGCAAGCATTTTGAAACACTTTGTCGTGATTTTTCATCATCGTTGATGGCCAAATGAGGCTATTCCGATGAGCTTGCCCGGTGGGCTGTTGTCGTGTTGTGAGGGCAGCATGATGCTGTGAGTAGGGGAAAAGGAAGTGAGGATAGTGTCGAAAATTGACACATCCTCACCCGATTGACTCTCTAATTCTGAGCACCATGTTTGCGAAATGCTCTTTATAACTTTCTAATCCTGAATATCAACTTACGGAACTTAAATATAACTACTCTTAGAGACAACCTATCATTTAAATAATGACTCTCTATTTTCCGAAGCGCAATAGTTTGTTTTCTTATTTAATTACATATTTTTGTAACGTGCTGAGATTTCTATTTTTCAATCTTTTCACCTCGTTTGCCTATTGTTATCTTCTTGGTCCAGCTACCTCTGCTGTGAGACAGGCCAAACGAACCTCCGCCAAATGAGCCTCCGTTGCGTGCGCTGTTGCCAGACTCGGTTTTTCCTTCAAAGCTTCCTCGGCTGTTTGGACTTCCGCGGTCGCCCGAAGCGCGTGGCGTGAATGAAGGATTAGGAGTGGAATTGTTTCTGTCGCTATTAAAGCGGTTGCTGTTAAAAGAACCTCGTTCGATAGGGCCGGAATGGGTTACTGCTGTACGCGTACTGCTCTGACGACTTTCAAAACTTCCATTGCTGCGTTGCCAAAATCGCCATGGAATCTACTGATTGTCGGTATAGAATTCATCGCGGTAGTCTCTTGAACCAAAGCGGCCATCGCTTGTTCTGAATGAACCATTAGACCGTCCTCTGAAGCTGCCAGTTGCTGTAGGAACGGCTGTCGTAGCTCCGATTGTCGTAGAACGGCTGCCGTGCGCAAAGCTTCCACGGCTGTAACCACGCCCATAGTCGCCGCGATTGAATCCGTCGCGCATGCCGAGTATTCGCCTCGAATGGATGTCTGACGCATATGTGCGGCCGTGATACAGAGCGTCCGCCGTTTACTCTCCAGCTGTGGCCACCACGATATGCGATGGTGAAAGATGGACGTCCGAAGTAGAAGTAATCACGACGTGGGTAGCGGGCGTAAACGCCGAAGTGCCAGTAGCCTGAATTCCAGTAGAGTGGACGGTAGAAATAACTGGCGGCCAGATAAGATTGGTATTGCCAATCTAAAAGAATATAGCTTAAATCGAGGTTACGCTGCTGCAGTAGGGTGCCATAAAGGTCTTCATAATCGTCGATGCTCAAAAAGATAGTCAAGGTTTTATTTCGTAAGCAGCTTCGTACTGATCGTCTGTGAGATTCAGTTCGTAGGGCCATCTTGTCTGTCAAGAATAGCGCTTGCTCCGTGCCTGCTCATAACTCATGGCCTGTGCTGATACTGTCAGTGTCAGCAGTGCTAAGAGGCTATACAAACTTCTTCATCGTTTTATGCTTTTAAAGGGTTATTTCCTTGCTTGAAAGGGTGTCCGGAGGATGAATTCTCATGTCGGACGCCGCACTTTGTCTTCACTTTCTGACGCAAAAGATAAAGCGATAAAACGATGAAAAAATGGATTTTCCCTAAAACGAGAGGGGAAATCCCTACAAATGAAATAAAGGGAATTAAAAATAAGAATTATTCTTCAGCTAATAATTGGCCATCGAGTGTGAAAACTTTTACGTGTCCGCTCTCGTAAATAGCCAGTGTTTTTGGGGTTGCCACCCCAGGAAAAGAATCGAACCCATGTGTTGCAAATCAGAGTCTGTTCTTGTCGGGTGAGTTCCCAAAGATGGGTGTGTCTGTAGAAAACAAAAGTCGAAAACGACCTTTGGGAAGTTCCACCTTATTATATATATGGCGTGGGTCAGGAGGAGTTTTCGGCCTTGATCTACCAGCAACATATAGTCTTGCATGATGGGAAAATCAAGTAGCATCTGGTCGACTTCGAGTCGTAGTTGCCCCTGAATGGCCACGATTTCATCGGCCATGGCATTGAGCGTGTCGGCAATAGCTTTGGGATTGAGTCCTTCGGGCAGCCCGTTGCGGGGGCTGTAGTTGAGGATGTCGCCCAGAATGCACAGCATGTCGCAGTGTTGTTGATGATAAAAAGCAGCGGGCTTGTTGCAGAGCTGGCAATGAACCGTGGATATCTGATAAGATTAAATACTTCATGCGGGTGAATGGTTGGAGGTTATACGTTGGGTTATGGCTTGGTGCTTAACGAGTGATTGTCATCATCTGTTAAACTCTAAGCCGGGAAACGCGCCTTTGGTTGGCGGCTTCTTCCACACGGAAAGCGATGCGGTTGGCATCCATTCCTTGCAAGTAGTCTTCGTAGGCGGCATAACATTGCAGCCGCGGAACTTGTCGGCCGCTTTGGTTACTTCGACGGTGGCTTGCAGTTTGAACTTTCTGCCGTTGGAAAAGGGAATGTATTGTAGGCTGTCGGGCAGCAGTCCTTCGTTGACGAGCGTCTGTAGGTTGCCGTATATACGCCGTGGCGATGCAGATAGCCTGTTCGGCCTTGCCGAGGACGAGCATGTGGCGGCGCACAATCTGTTCGCGGCGCTGCTGTTCGCGGTCGAATCGGATGGGGGAGTATATACTGAAAAAGCTGAGAACAATAAGAACTAAAACCGATAATGAAAGAATGAGATTATTATTTATTTTCATGTGGAAAGCGGTTTTATTTTATATTGCACAAGCGCAGCAAGCAGGCAGCCTGAAGAATGGCTTAATGCAGGCCGGCTTGCGCAAACTTGATACGTGCAAAGTTACAAAAGCATAAGGCGTCGGTTTGCCTTTGTAAATTAGTATATGATAACAGACGAGTTGGTGTTTACCGTGTCCCGCCGGTTTGGTCATGCTCCTACGGCCGACCAACAGAGGGCCTTTGGAAACGTTTGCCGCCTTCATGTTTGATCGTGACGAACAGGTGGTGATGTTGCTGCGTGGCTCGGCCGGAACAGGAAAAAAACGAGTCTGGCAAGCGCTGTCGTGCGGACATTGACGACGCTGAAACAGGAAACTTGTATTGATGGCACCAACGGGCAGAGCCGCGAAAGTTTTCTCGCTCAATAGCGGCTGTAAGGCTTTCACCATTCATCGACGCATCTATCGCGAACGGAGTTACAGCGGACTTTATGGCTCTTTCGTATTGAATCATAATCAGAGTGCGGATACGCTTTTCATGGTGGATGAGGCTTCGATGATAGCGACGGGGCAGGGAGGAGACTCGGCGGCAACTTCGGTTCGGGCAGTTTGCTTCATGACTTGATTTAGTTTTTGTCTACTCGGGTCGCAACTGTCGTCTGATGTTGATAGGCGATAAAGCGCAGTTGCCTCCCGTGGGCGAAACCGAATCGCGTGCTTTGAGCAGACAGCAGTTGGAAAGCATGGGGCTGAAGGTATACGAATGCGACCTGAACGAGGTGGTGAGCAGGACAGCCAAAGCGGTATACTCTTCAACGCGACCATGATTCGCGGGCTGTTGGACACGTTGGCGACGGATGTTTCGGCTTGTCTGGCCTTGCAAGATTCATTTCAAGTTGTTTGCCGATGTGCGGAATGTGCCCGGTAATGAGCTTATCGAAGCCCTGAACGGCAGTTATGCGGAGGTGGGGGTGGACGAAACGATGGTGATTACGCGCAGTAATAAGCGGGCGAACATCTACAGTCAGGGAATCCGAAGCACGATTCTCGATTGCGAAGATCGGTTGTCGACGGGCGATATGGTGATGGTCGTTAAGAATAAGTATATCGACGAGCCTTCCCAGACGTCTGACGAGCAGCGGCTGAGCTTCTTAGCCAACGGCGATCGGGCCTGTGTGCAGCGAGTGCGGAATGTCCGCGAACTCTATGGATTTCATTTTGCCGATGTCACTTTGCGGTTTCCCGACTATGACCAGCTGGAAATGGAAAGGACAGTGATACTGGAAGTGCTCACGACAGAGGCGCCGGCGTTGAGTCAGGAGCAGAACGAGCTGCTCTTTCAGCGGGTTATGGAGGATTACGCCGATGTGCCCGTGAAGCGCGACCGCATGGCCAAACTGAAACAGGATGATTACTTCAATGCTTTTGCGTAAAATTAAGTTTGCCTATGCCGTTACCTGCCATAAGGCGCAGGGGTGGGCAGTGGGCGCACATTTATTTAGATCAGGGTTACATGGGCGAAAACATGCTGACACCGATTATATTCATTGGCTTTACACGGCAGTGACTCTCGTGCTACGGAGAAACTTTATTTGGTAAACTGGCCTAAAGAACAAAACGGCAGATCGGAAGAAGATTAAAATGAGGAGCTATGTGGCGGATGATCGGACTAAGATATATAGGAGAATACGGGGAATGATTGTGACAACGGAGTGGATGGAAACATGGTTTCGCAAGTTTAATGATGACTATTTCGGCGCGGGATTGCCCCTGCCCGTTCTCAAGACATCGGCTGCCCACACGCGGTTGGGGCAGATGTCGTGCAAGTGGACTAAGCGATGGGGACGCACAAAATGCCATGACTTCATCATTAAGCTAACCACGTATTATGATATGACGGAACGACAGGCGCAGAACGTGTTGCTCCATGAGATGATTCATTACAGCATTGCCTATACGGGATTGAAAGATACGGCTCCGCATGGCATCGTTTTCGGGGGTATTGCCGATAAGTTGAATCGGCAATATGGTTGGGACATCAAAGCCATGACAACCACGAAAGGATGGAAAAAGCCGAGTCAGCCAAGGCACGCGTCAACCAACGGCCTGCCATTTATTTGATATTAGCGCTCAAAATGAAAGATAACCGACATTTTCTGTCGGTTGTCAACTCTCGTTACGCGCGTCAAATAGATCTCCAGGTTGAGGGGCTGACCGAAGTGGAGCATTATGGTTGGTATGCTTCTTCCGAATCGGCGTTCGACCACATGCCCATCGTCCGTTCACTGCGAGGCAAGCGTGTGTCGCGGGAAGAGTATGAAAACAGAGTGGCCGTCATGCAACAAGTGTTTTTGAAGTGAACTTCGGTTTATAACATGTTCAATTACATCTCTTGATAAGAATAAATACATATATACCATGAGTTATGAAGTTTAACAGATCTTTTAGGAAGACTTTAGTCGAATAAATATCTCCTATTTGGGTTTTGTGTTTTTATAAAGTGGTTTGATAATCAGTTGTTTATGTAAAAAGTGTTTTTGTGCTATATTAGCTAAGCTTTTTGTTTCCAAGCGATTACACAAGAATTAACATAGTAATGCAAAAATATATTTGAAAAAATATTATTACCTTTGTGCCGTCATTATAATATATGTGTCTTTCTAAATAGAGAAAAATCAATTAAAAATTTAAAAATAAAAATCAAGTTTTATATATAAATACAACTAAATTATGAAAAAGTTTTTAATGGTACTGGCTTTTGCCGGAGTTTCAATGTTTTCTTTTGCTCAGGATACTGACCCCTGTAGAAAAGTATAGCGTTGGTACCAATTCTTTTTGAGTAACTGGTTCCTCCAGGTAGGAGGTGACTTCAATTCTTGGATTTCAAACGAAAGAGCATGGACGAGGCTTGAATAACGGAGATCATTTTTGGTGCATTCTCTGGCAAGCGTACGACTTTTTTGGTGGTTCTATTGGTATTGGTAAGTGGTTTTACCCTGGTATGGTCTTCGTATCAAGGTGCAGGGGCTTGAATGCAAAGAGAGTTGATAGCCCAAATCCTGATACATTTAAGTTTTGGATGACACATGGTCATGTTATGATGAACTGGAGCAACCTTCTTTATGCTACAATCCTAATCGTGTTTGGAATCTTATTCCATTTGCAGGTGGTGGTATTGGCCGTACGATGACCTCCTGATTTGTATGCGATGATTTTAGGGTTTTGGTGTACAGTCTTCATGGCGCGTGGGTAAGAATGTTAATCTTTATCTTGAAGGAGGTTGGAACCGTGCAGAGGAAGATTTCGATGGAAACTCAAACCATTATGTAGCTCATCGTGGTTGGGATTGTAGAGACAATCAACTTTTATGCTGAAATTGGTTTGTCATTCAACCTTGGTAAGACAAGATGGAAGAATACTCCTGATGTAGATGCTGTTAAGACTCTTTCTCAGTCACAGATTGATGCATTGAATGCACAGCTTAGTGATGCAAATGCAGAGAATGAGCGTCTCAAGAATATGCTTGCTCAGCAGAAACCGGCTACAGAAGTTCAGGTTGTTAAAGAATTTTAGCATCTATTCCTGTATCAGTATTCTTTGATCTCGACAAGTCTGTTCTTGCTACAAAGAAGGATTTAGTAAATATTGGAGAGGTAGTAAAGTTTGTTAAGGAACATAACTGCGGTATTCTTATAACAGGTTACTGCGATAGTGCTACCGCTACTCCTCAGTACAACCAAGCACTTTCAGAGCGTCGTGCTAATAGAGTTGCTGATGAACTCGTTAAGTTAGGCGTTGCTCGTGAGAAGATTCGAGACAAGAGCTGGTGGTGGTGTTATGGATCTTTCTCCAGTATCATTCAATCGTCGTGCTACAATTGAAGTTATGCAAAATAAAACAATCACTATTGTGATTAGTAAATATGAGGATGTGTCAAATAGGGCACATCCTCTTTTTAGTTCTTCCGTTAAATGGATAGATATATCTGATTAGTTCTATCCATTTAACGGAAGAAGCATCCTATATGGACTGTTTCAAACTGTAAGATTATCAAAATGGTATTTGCATTTTAACACACTCTCCTTTTTGTTGTATTTTTACTACAAAGCTTTCTGAGAGCAAACTAATCGTGTAAAAGATAGATGACCATGGCAGGCATGGCCATGAGGCTGGAGTCGAAACGATCGAGCATTCCGCCGTGACCGGGCAGGATATTACCGCTGTCTTTTTACGCCAAGAGCGCGCTTGAAGAGACTTTCCACCAGATCGCCCCACGTACCGAATACGACAACAACAAGCCCCCGAGTCCCATCCATTGCGGAATGGTGAGCAGAGTGGTATGTCCCATGGAGCTGTGGAGGTTGAAGTAACCCACGGTAGCGGCAGCCGCAAGTACAAAGCAGGCCACCACCAATGCTGCCCTCCCAGCTCTTGGCCGGACTCACGCGAGGGAAGAGTTTGCAGACGGCCCAAGAGCGAACCGCTGCAGATAGGCAGCCCGTGTCATTAATCCACAGAAGGCAAATATGCTCATGGGCAACAGCCAGTCGTAGGCCGGGTGTCATCGTTCCGTCGCCATGAAAGCCCAGCAGATTAATCATCGACATGGGCAGCGCGATATACATTTGACTGAACATCGTGTAGGGCCCAGTTGTGCAGTGGGTTCTTCTTTTCAGATATAGTTCGCTAATGAAGAGGTAGACAATCGTGAGCAGATAGGAATGAAACACCGCCGAAGGCGTCAGTCCGCTAGCAAAAATCCGGCTATCGCCAGGAAAAATATACGCCGGCCGCCGTCGTGATAAAGCGGTTGATTTCGACATCCTCCGTGGCGTTAACCAGACCGCTAAACTCCCCAGATGGTCATACCCCGTGATGAGGGCGAATAGCCCCACCATCACGTCGCCTCGATAACAAATGCCTACAATCATGATGGCTGCGAAAGCTATGCCGGTGATGGCACGAACGATCAAGTTCTTCATACGCTTTTATGAAGGGTTATGTTTACTCTTTATTTTCTGCGTCTGCAACTTGCTGCCATGCCAATTTGGCCTCATGTTCGGCCTGTGCCCTGCTTCACTTCTTCAGGCATATCTTCGAGTTTGGGCGCGTTCTTGGCGTTTTCCTCGATGATTTCTTCGGCACGGCTCACCCAAGGTCGCTTACCAAAAATGAGCTTCACGTCCTCGGCATAGATAACCCTCAGGCTCAGAAGCAGTTCAGCAATCAATCGGTTGTGACCTTCCTTGTGCTCTTCCAATAGCGCTTTGGCACGACTGTATTCGTCGTTTACCATTTCAACACCTCGTCGTCCATGATCTTCGCTGTGGTCTCCGAATACGGGCGAGTGAACTGATATTCCTGATTATTATAGTAGCAAATGTTGGGCAGTTTCTCGCTCATGCCCGCATAAGCCACCATGCCGTAGGCACTCTTCGTGGCGCGCTCCAAGTCGTTCATCGCGCCTGTGGAGGATATGTCCCGTAAAGAGTTCTTCAGCCGCACGGCCGCAGCAGCGCGCATATCTCGTCGAGCATCTGCTCCTTCGTCGTTATCTGTCGCTCTTCAGGCAGATACCACGCCGCGCCCAAGGCCTGACCACGGGGCACAATGCTCACTTTGACCAGCGGGTTGGCGTGTTCGCAGAACCAGCTGACCGTGGCATGACCGGCCCTCATGCAGCGCGATCGAGCGTTTTCCGCAGCCGTCATCACCTTGGTTTCTCTCCAATCCGCCGACGATGCGGTCTACAGCGTCGAGGAAGTCCTGTTTGTCCACAAGATTCTTATTGCCACGGGCCGCGATAAGGGGCCGCCTCGTTGCACACATTGGCGATGTCGGCACCCGAAGCCCGGTGTCTGACGAGCCAAGAAGTCTATATCAAGGCTCTTATCTATTTTTCAAAGGACGCAGATGCACGTTGAAGATGGCCTTGCGTTCCGTAAGGTCGGGCAGGTCTACAGTAATCTGGCGGTCGAAACGTCCCGCACGGAGCAGCGCCTTGTCGAGCATGTCGGCACGGTTGGTGGCCGCCAGTACGATGACACCACCGCTGTTGGTGCCGAAGCCGTCCATCTCCGTGAGCAGCGCGTTGAGCGTATTCTCGCGCTCATCGTTGCCACCCATTGCCGGGGCTTTTTGCTGCGCGCACGGCCCACGGCGTCGATCTCGTCGATGAAAATGATACAGGGCGATTTCTCTTTAGCCAGACGGAACGCGTCGCGACACGACTGGCACCCACGCCTACGAACATTTCGACAAAGTCGGAGCCACTCATCGAGAAGAACGGCACGCCGGCCTCCGCCGGCCACAGCCTTCGCCAAGAGCGTCTTACCTGTTCCGGAGGGCCTACGAGCAACGCGCCCTTGGGAATCTTTCCGCCAAGTTCGAGTATATTTCTTCGGGTTTTTCAAGAACTCCACGATTTCCTGTACCTCCTGCTTTGCGCCTTCCTGGCCGGCCACGTCCTTAAAGGTGACGCCCACCCTCGTTGGCCTTTTCGTACAGCTTAGCCTTGCTTTTGCCCACGCTGAAGATGCCACCGCCGCCGCCGGCGTTGCCACCACCGCTCATGCGACGCATCATCCATATCCAGAACACGACGAGCAATGCCAGCGGTAATATGCTTGAGAGAAACATGTTGAGCAGCGGATTCGACTTGGCGTTCTCATAACTGAACTCCGTTATCTTACCGGCATTCTGCTCGGCCGACAGATAGGTGTCTACATTCTCCACCAGAACCGAAGTCAACGCTTACGCAGAGATTGGGCCCCACTTGTTTGTCACTCATGTGGAACACGTCCTGAATGTGCTTCGCTTGACATACATCTTCAGGTTTCTTTGGTCCGGAGTTGACCACTACGTTCTTGGCGTAGCCTTTCTGTACGTATTCCTTAAACTTAGTGTATGTGGCTTCTTGACTTGCGCCGCTGCTACTGAGCAGGTTGTTGCCTGTGTTGGTGAAGAGCAACATGGCGGTTGCGATAATAACGAGGATATAGAGCCAGTTCATATTGAACTTCGGCATTTTGGGCTCGTTATTATTCCTAGGATGAAGGGGTTGTTCTTATTGTCCATAAATCAGTTAATACTTGGTTATATATCGATTGCCATCGACAAATAGCATGCCAATGTTAATACAAATTGGGCACGTTGGTCAAAATTGGCATGTCTTCCCACAGGTTTTTCCAAGTCGTAGAAACCGCGTGTTTCGGGTTGGAAAATATGTACGATACATCGGTATAGTCAATGGCCACCCATTGGTCGTTGCCCAGTCCGATGACGTTAGAGGGCTTCTCACGCAGCTGCTCTCTCACCATGTCGCTCACGCTTCCGGCAATGGCTTCCACCTGTGTGGGCGAATTGCCTTGGCATATCACAAAGCAATTAGTGATGGCTCCGTCAATCCGGCTGAGGTCTACGATGGTAATATCTTCGCCTTTTTCTCCTGAATACCCGATACGATAACGTCTACTAATTTTGTTGTTTGATTCATCTATTGTTCTTTCGTTTATATATTATATAATGTCAGTTTGCAAAAGATACGTCGAATATGTCGCTTTGCAAAAACAAATGGGTTATTAAAGTGACGCGGAGTAGGGAGTGGAGACCGCTCGGGAGGCGGCCTACACACGATTTACAGCAACATGTGCGCATCGTTTCGCAGTCAGTGCGCACAGCTATCTACCAGCGTTCTTTCGCTTCTAACTTCACGTGTTTTACCTTTCCGTTCAACCCTCTGATGTCCAAAGTCTGCTTAGGTTCGTCAATATATTCTCCTCTTCGTCCCATGTGAAAGTCTTAGTAGGCTTTCCGTTCACAGCCACGATGGTGTCTCCTATTTCCATGCCGGCTCTTATGGCGTCGCCGCCTCTTACCAGGAGGACACAATCCAGCCGTCACAGATGTCGGTGCGGCTTCTGAAGCCATAGTCGTATTCGGCGGAAGGTCCTTGTCTTTCATGAAACGCTTGATGTAAACGCATTGATGGGCGATGTCGAGCAGCAGATTGTATTTCGACCAGATGGCATTGCCGACGATTCCGAGATACCTCGCTTGCCCATGGCGCCCAATCCCTCAGGTAAGTAGCTGACGATGGGCTTTCTTATCGTGTCTTCGCCGATGACGATGAGGTCAGATTACTATGTCGATATATATATTCTTGCTTCTTACTCCCGATACCGAAATTGCTGATGTCTGTAATTAGTCTTTTTCTCTTGGAATGGAATCCAGATTATACTTCCTTGCAGCTTCGCTCGTGAAATCAATCGTTCCACCGCTGCCAGTGTCCATCAGAAACAGGCCCCGCACAATGGTATCTCCAATCTGGATGGTCGCATTGAATAAAATCTTACTGTTTTTGTAGACGATGGGAATGCGCATGTAGTCCGCTGTCTTGGCAGGGAAGCGAAGGTGTCGACGCATATATCCGTGCTCGAAGTTAATCTCGAAGAACGTTGTATTGACATCCCTATTTCCGATAATGCCATCAGTATGGCAGTCTACGATGTCTCGTGGAGAAGATGGGCACAATCTCATAAGTGCTCTTGATATCACCGAGTTTGACTTTTGTAGCATCCGTGATATATACCGTACACTGTTTCTGTTCCGGCTGCGCCCTTGGCTTTCGCTGTGGCAAAACGACTTGGTTTCCATTTGGATTGAGGCAAGGAAAACGCTGTCAACGCCAAAAAGGTTGGCGCCACCGTGTCGAAAATGAGATTACAGTGGATGGAATCGTTAATAATCGTGGGGAAATAAAGATGCCCCGCATACTTGAAAGGAATGCTGTCGTTCGGGGCTGCGTGAGATGAGGCTACGCATAGAATCGAGCAACACCTCCAGAATAGATTTTTCGTTTGGTGCTGACATGATTGTAATGTGTTGAAACGGGTGGTATATTGTTGCGATTAATCCTCTGCCGAAGTCATGTCATTGTACAAATCAACTGGGCCGAGATGCACATCTTCGTATCTTCTTGCTCCAAGTGTTGGTAGGTAGAAATCGAATAAAACCGCTTTGACGGCTCTAGGCTGACTTTGGGTGTGCGGAATATCGAAAATTGGCTTCCGGATATTCAAGAACACCATAGCTGTCAGCAGCTGCATGGCCTGTCTTCCCACTCAGTCCTTTCTCATGTTTATACTGCTTTTATGCAGAATGAAATGAAATATGCCTTATCTAACACTTGTCTATCCATTTCCGTTCCTTCTCCTTTCTGATTCAATAAATTGTCTATGCAAATTAATAAATAAATCCGTTAAATATCGCACGAAAAATAGATATCTGTGCGTTTTTCATAGATTTTTAGTTTTTCGGGTGATACTCAACAGGGTGTGTACGATTCACTCATCGCCCAGTTTTGGTATAATTGATTGGTTTAGAGCAAGCTCTTTGCCAGATACTTTTCGGCAAATCTCTTGCTGAATTTTTATGACAAAAAGGCTCAAAAAAAGTGCCATTATTTTGAAATAAATTTATTTTCGTCGGGAATAACGCAATCCTGAGCGATTTCGCATTTCGTTGATTATCAGTTGTTTATGATTTTGCGGCGTCAAAGAGGGTCGTAAATGGCCGCAAAACATGTGTTTTAGCTTGCAAAAGCAGCCTTTTTACGCGATAAAAAGCAGCCCTTTGAGGGAGGTCAAAGCTATGCTTTACTCGACGAGCATAGCTTTGCAGTAAAACAAAGCCTCCGAAATGAGCTTTTCAATGCTTTATGAAGTCAAAATCAGAGCTGGATGGTGGCGTATTTAAGAACGTTTTTGAGTGAATGTTTTTTGACAATTTGCCCCGTTTTTGGGGGGCGTGCTGAGACCACAGAACACTCTTAGCAAGTGAACTATGCCTATGGGCGATAGTTCCCACTCTAAATAGCTTGATTGATTCAAACCTGCTCTTCGCAAGGTGGGGAAAACATTTCCGGCTTATTTATTTGTCCTTTAATCTTCTTACCTTTGCAGCCGTGAAACAATTAGCAATGACATATCAAACGACTATAGCGCAGCAAAGAAACTTTGATTCCTTTGTGCCTTTTTAGTGCTTTTATATTTGGTAGTCTCAGATATTTTTGCTACACACACACACACACCTAGCGTTCACTAAGACATTTTTCTTCTTGCGTACGCGCGCGCGAAGCGTGCCGTGACCCCTATAAACAAAGGACTTTTCGGAGTTTCCTTTGTTCGCTTTTTATGCCCTTTTGCAAACTAGACTTAGAACAAATTAAGAATGAAATAACAATTATTTTAAACAATAAAGTAATGAATAAAAAGCAAGTAAAGAAGAGTTACTGCACGCAGCGTGCATGATAATCCAAATGAACGAGACCACCCATTTAATGAATACTCTTCCTAAGCCAGCACAAACCAGGCCATCACGGCACTGGTCCAACGGCTCCTGCCAAAGAATCAGGTTTATGGGATGATGAAAACTTAGAAGATGAAAGCACATCTTCAGTGGGACGACTAACAGCGAGTAATTAACAAAAACGAACAAAGTAAAGATGAAGCAAACAATGAAACAACATTCATTCACCACACGACTAAAGTCTTTGACTGTTGTGTTTGGCTATAGCCTTGGCTTTTGCATCCTGCGCTAATGAGGATGTAGTCCAAAAACCCAACGACCCCCAATGGGGATAACGACAAGAACCTCACTACCTTTGTTACAGGTAACGAGACCCGCACATCAATGGATTACAACAGTGGCAACTTCTATTGGGAGAAAGACGACTATATCTACGTAAAGGATGACAACGGCTGGTTGCAAAGGAGTAGCAATGCGCCAAAAGGTAAGGTTGCTTCTTTTATGTATAAAGTTCCAGGCAAGTTTACTGCAAGTAGCAGTTATAAGGTTTATTATTTCGCGTAAGAACAGTAGCAATAACCAAGTTGTTATCCCATCTGCTCAAAGTCAGCCAACACCAAATAATACTGAGCATTTTTGGTGCATCTGGCGACTACGGTACTGCTACCGCTACAAAAAGTGACAGGCAAGAATCAGTTTGAGTTCAAGTTAGAGCATCAGGCGGCTTACCTCGTATTTCACCCTTATGCAAGTAACACATTTGGTGCAGAACTGCTATTTAACTCAAGATAGAAGTAAGTTCAGATAATGACATTGCAAGCACTTATACCTTGAACGCAAGCAGGCACGTTGCAAAGTGTCAGTACAGGTGCAGAGGCTGACAAGAAGATAATTCTTAGTACCAAAGGCAGTGGAACTTATGCTAATGGTTTCCTTTGAATCACAGCTTCCGATAATGTAGCAGTTAATGAGCCTATGGTTATTAAAACCAGGCACCTGGGCATACCTTGAGGGTACGTTATTGGTTAAAGGATGTTTCAACAGGAGATAGAAAGGTGTACTGTTACAAAGGCTTTTAAAGCTTTTAACTATGACGTGAATAACTATTATGATATAGATGGCAAACCTTAACATACGCGACTACGATGGCGACCATTACTATAGTGGGATGCCAAGAAACAATATTGGAAGGGTTACGAATGGACAAAAATTGGGAGCAGGCGTAGGCCAGCCAACTATCAATCATGTGGCTTTCAGGCGCAACGACTTCCAGCAACTCCCAGAGCAACGCTGACTCGTTGGTACCACGAGGGCAGTGGTTTGAGGTCGCTTCGATGCTACTCAGAGTTGTGCAACTCTCCCAAACGCTAACGAGCTGTCTTGGTGTTGCATGTACGGCGATCCCCGTTGGGATAGTGATGAGTTATGGACAACTATGGGTCATTTATATCAAGGTGGTATGTGGTTTAAGAAGAAGTCTGTATTACAGGCAGACCATCATTACGACACCGAGAAATCTCGCCGACGGTATAACCGACATGCGCTACAACATGGAAGACCCACGGGAACATCAGCAGTAGTATCCTGTACTCTGGCCTCCCTTCCGTCGCCGATGCAGGCAATTACTTCTACCTGCCCGCCTTGGGTAGCTACTTCTCTGGTGAGCTGGACGGCGTTGGCATATACTGTCTGGTATTGGTCGTCAAGTGCTTACCCATGGAGCAGCAACGGCGCGTACGAGCTGGGCTTCAACAATAATAACGTCACCGTGGGCACTAACAACAGCAACGGCGGGTGCAGGGTCGGCAAGTTCGAGTGAGTCCGTGCGCTTGCCCTCTACGGGTGTCGCCCTCAAGAAATCCCTCCCCGAACCAATGGTCACTGACCGAAGGGAAGTAAAAGGGAGGGAGTTTCTCCAACTGGGGATGGGAGTGATAAATATCTATATCTTGATTTTATAAATTTTGGTTATTATTGGACCAAAGATGCTAAAGATAATGATTTAGCATGGGTACATACATGAGTGCATGGTTCTACACACTAAAAATCGAAATTTAGTGCCAGATACGATGGTTCTAACATCAAAATCGAATTTTAGTGCTAGATACGATGGTTCTAACACTAAAAATCGAATTCATCCCAGACGCTCCTAAAGCTAAAGACAGCTACTACCAAAAAGAGAAAGAAACGCAAATATTGCTGTCTGGTAAAAATTAAACAACATGATTTTTCGTGCGGAATTGTCTCAAAATAGGCACTCTCGCATTATTTTTGAAAAACCAAGCCCCTAATCCTGTAAGGAACTCCCGTAAACTTCCACACGGAAGCATGAAAAGAGATTTTGCTCTAAAGCGTCGCGCGGAAGCATGAAATTCTGGCTTCAACTTTTATATGACAATAATGCTTACCAGACAGCAATAGGCTGAAAACAGTAAGGTTTAGAACCAGAAATTGTTGGTCTCGTGCTTGCTTTCGCCTTTCAGATTCCAGTAGAATTCGGCCAAAGCCGTGGTGAAATCCTTGATGCCGAAAAAGCCTCATGAGCGAACGAATCGCGAGGCGATCGCTCTCGGGATAGGGTTTTCTCGTCTTTGCTCAACTTATCGAAATCGTCCAGAGAGGTCTTCAGTTCCCTTTTCGCTCGCCGCGTCCATATAAATGTTGATAGGAATGCTGATGGTCGGCAACCAGCTCTTCGGTTGTCTGTCGGCTTGTCGGCGCGTAGAAAGGGAGAGGCTTGCCGTCGGTCATTTTCGACTGGCGGGCGCGCATCAGTTTGACTTTCCATGTTGAATTTCTTGTGTGAACGCTTGAAGTAGAAGTAGCCTTGAGACCGATGGGATTCTTTTGCCAATAAAAGGGGCTTGGTCAAAGTGGTTGGTCTTGTTCCATGGGTCGGTATCGCAGTAGAGATATTTGAAAAACTCTGTGCTGTATCGGTAGCTTCTTCTTTTCCACCATAAGCGGTTTGATATCGGCTGGGTTAAGAAGAAGTGTTGATAGTGTCGGTCTTCGCCGTTTTCTACAATTTGCTGGTGATTTCCTTGCCGTTCTTGTCGAAGTAGTGGATGTCGAAGGCCGAAACGCGTCCTCAATCCTCATCCTCGCAGCCTATCAAAAGCCATTCGTGTCATTGTTCTCTGGCACCCACCGGCCTTCTCCAGCCGATAGGTGAGTCTGTAGTTGCGCCCCATGTACTTGTTTTGTTCAGGCGTCGTGTTCTGATGGAAAGCCAATGGGCCGTGCAAGTGGCCTTCGTAGATATCGATTCTGACCCTTGGCAGGCGAGATCATGTCGGCGGGAAGTTCTTCGGAGGCACCATCTACCTCGATGGGAAGTTTCACTTGGATGTCCTAAACGCCCGTGCTGACCAGCGATTTGGCCGGTAGATAGAACGGCGAAGGTTTGTTGTTCTCGTCAAATTTGCTGACGGCGGCATGAAGCAGGTCGACCGACAGCGTGAATTTTGTGCCCGATTTGACGAAGCGGATGAAGCCCTGAATCCCATCGATTGGTTTCGCCCACGAAACCACCGTTCAGTTCGTCGGCATAGCGGTAGTCGTAGGGCAGTTCGGCTTTGCTGCTGACGCGTACCGAACCCGTGGAGAACCGCCCACCGTCACTCTGCTTATACGTAGAGAAGAAGTGCTGATGAATCTTGTCCTGGCTCCAGCGTGTAGAACTGGTCGTTCATCAGTTTTCCGGCGGCGTTGTATTCCATTTTCAGCAGACACCACTGCTGGGGTTGTCGTTGCTGTTTTTCACCTTGAAGCGGTCGTCGTTTGTCGCTCGCGTGCCAGCCTTCATTGGGCGTAGTCGCCATTCTATCACTTGCGTAGTTGTTTCGTTGGCTTTGAAATCGGCTACGCGAGGGCTGTTGTCAAACTTGTTGTTGTCGCTGAGCGTGCCTCTCGCAGGGTGAAGACGGCTTTGACGGGCTCTCATGCAGCTTGTCTCGTTTTCCGGTTTTTCGGGACTGCACGAAGCCATGCCGACTGATGTAAGGATTCCTGCTACAAGCAGAAGGATGGAGTTGAATCTTTTTATTTTCATAATGGTCAAATATTAAATGTTTATAATTATATCGGAAACTGACGTATCAGAACGTCCATGAGAATGCAGCGGATGTGCGTACTGTCGTGGGCGTAATAACGGTGCGGTTGGCATATTCTTTTATATTCTTTGTTGAGGAGATTATCGCCCGCCAGCGTCAGTTGCAGGTCTGACGAGAGGAGTTGCTAGTCGATGCCGGCCTCGAAGCCGAGCAGATGGTAGGCAGGTGGAGTGAAGTTGACAAGGTCGGTGGCCGGATTGAAGCGCGTCTGTTGGGCCACGTAGCGGTGCGTGTAAGCATGGCATGGGGCGTGAAGACGGCTTTCTTTTGCGGCTTCCAGGTGAGCGAGTGGGTCAGCCGAGTGCTGGGGAATGTAGGGCAGATGAGTGTGAGTGGTGCGCTCGTTGGCCCAGATGAGCGCGTCACGACGTGGTAGTCGAGCTGCTGTATCGGGCGCAGATGCAGGGTCGAGGTCTACGCCTCGGAAGTACAGCACTGGTCTGTCGGTACTGGAAAAACGGGATACGCGCCCGACACAAACGACGATGTTACGGCGTGGGTTGGTCGTAGATGGAAGTTGTTGATCCACTGGAGATAAGCGTCGAGTCGAACGTTGAACACGGGATGGCTGTATTCAACGAGGCTATCCATTTGTAGCTTTGTTCCGATTTCAGCGTTGAGTCGCCCTTGACGAACATGCCCGAGCTGAGTTCATTTCCGTTGCTGTAGAGTTCAGCACATGAGGGCATGCCGCTCGCCGAAATTGGTGGTCATCGTCCAATGGCGGCAGGGCGAGGGTGTGCGCCCAGACTGTAGGTCAGGTTGTAGAAGTCGCGTTTGCCACCTAGCGTTGTCCCGTCCAGTCGCAGCTGTCGGCCTCGGTGGTGTTGCAGATCGCCCTGCAGGCCACCTTCCATGCCCCAAGTATCGCGTGTGCAGCTTTTTGAAGAAAAGTGGACCGCCCGCCAACCCGTGAATTCGATGATGGGTGCACCACGCCCGTCGCCGTTCGCTGTGGTTTTCGGTGTAGATGAGTTGTGGTCCGCCCCTCGCTTTTGCCAGTTGTTGTACGACTTTTTCCACGTGAGCGTGCCCCTGAAGCGACTGCAGATGCAGGCTGACGGTGGGAATATCGGAATGGTTCATACGGCGAATGCGTTTCCCGGCGGTCGTCTTTCTGATAGGTTGCTTGCCAAACGAATCTGCCCAGCGTCTCGCCGTTCAGCGAAAGCTTGGCGAACGCGGTATGGTGGTCTATCTTTGGTGATAGCCTATCTTGCGGCTGAACGGCGTGAAGTCAACAGGTTGTCCGAGTTGCACGCGCTCCCGCAGCAGTTGCTCGTTGCCCATCTGCGCGCTTTTGCATGACGCCCAACTTTTGGCCGAAATAGCCATATCCCAGTTCCGTGCGCCACCGGCTGAGTTGTAGCAGATTGACGGCAGCGTCGTTGCGCATTCCGGTATTGTTCAATAGGTAACGAGCGGTGCTTCGGTCGCCGCCGTTTTCCCAGTTGGCCTGAACGCGCCAGGCCATCGGCGGTTCCAAGGCAGCAGTACCTCGGCATAACCCGACAGCGAGAAGCGGCGGCCGTTGCTTCCGTAGAGTGTCGAAGTCCTTGTTCTTCACTTCTTTGTTGTCCGTAGGGTAGTGGGCTTTGGTTCATCAGGACGATGCTACCCGAGGGCTTCCGAGCCGTATTTTACGGATTCGGCGCCTTTTACTACCTCGATATTGGAGTAGCCGTTCTTGCCTACTGGGTGCTGGTCGGCTCCCCATTGCTGTCCGGTGAGCCTGGCACCATTGCTCATGAGCAGCATTCGGTTGCCATACTGCCGTGGATGACAGGCTTGGCTATGGTGGTGCCGGTCTGTATGGGAGCTCATGCACTGATATTTTCGAGCAGTGCGGCCAGCGTTTTGCCCATGAGCGGTGATGGCCGTGCTACCGATTTGTTGTTGCACGTGGTTGGCGCCAAGGGCAGAATGTTTCGCGTGACGACAACTTCCTGAATCGTAAGTGAGTCGTAAATATGATTATCACCGCCGAGTCTCTTGTGCTTTCGCGTGGACATTACAAAGCGATGAACAGGCATAAAGCCGGGCACAAAACTTGCGTATGCTGAATTGAATGTTGGCATTTTTGAAGATGTAAAAATGGACATGCGCACTTGTTGGACATGCATAAAACCATGATATAGAATAACGCGACCAACGGGTCACACTGCCGTTTTCAGCAACGAATGGACTTTCTGCTGTCAACTTGTTAGTCGTCAATTCGTGCTACGGCTGTTACCTGTATCAAAATAAATAGAACAGTGGTTTTCATGCGGCAAGGAGAGGCGAATGGCTGTTTATCGAGCTAACGGGGCGATAAACGGTTTGCATGGAAACAAGATATCTGTGCAGCAGTGTTACCTTGATGACTGGCACAAATTCGATGAATTTAGCCCTCGGTAGCCTTGTAGCATCGTGAAAATCACATACGCTACACGACTGCTGAATCTCAGCGTGTGTGGCATGTTTCGGCCTGGTCTAGAGCTGGCAAGATGTAGTGATAGTGGGAATTTTTGAGAACAAAAGCCGATAAGAACACTAATAATAATGTCCAAAGCATAGAAAGTTCTTATCGTTCTTTGGGTTTTCATCTGTTCTCAATAGAGTTGGTTGACAATCGTCAATAACTGCTTCTTGTCTTCGGAGGGTAAAAGTACGAAGTTTCATGGTTATGAACAAAATGTAGAAAAGAGTGGATAAGTTTTTAACGTCCTGCGTTTTGATTATAAGTTTTTGATAAACAGTCTTATGCTGTGTGATGGCTGCTCTCAAATGCAATGAAGGCTACCTTCATAGGTAACCTTCACTTCTATAATACAAAGACATTTTGAAATCTATGCTACTTAAGCACGATTGTTATATTTTGAGTTTACAAAATCGTTTGCACTGGCCGCAGATGTCATAACCTAACAACGCGCCCAGAATAAAAGTCCTCTCGGGGCTTAGCTGATGGAGCGGTTGATCGATGAAAGTACGTACAACATCCATGCATTCGCGCCGTCCGAAGAATAAAATTGATGACGCTTATCTGCCTATGGGTTGCACCAGATAATCTATCTTTTGGCGTTCCAATTTATCGATGGCTTGCTGCTGATATCGGTCTGGAAACGTGTAGAGTACCATGTTGCGCATCCTTTCTTGTATTGATAGATTTGTTCTGATAGAACACGCATGTCCGTTGGAACGACTTCCGATGCAATCATAGACTTTAAGAGTTACAGATTTGGAGCACTCGCTCAACGAAGCGTCGATTCTTTCATCAGTTTTGTTATCCTCATTTACTTCGTCGAGAGGCAGACCGATGAACTTGCTCATCAATAACGGCATCTGAATCATCAAATGTATAGCTTCGGTAGAAACGCTACCGATAACGTTTGCGCCGGCTTCCTTGGCTGCGTTGTAGAGTTCTGCCATAGCTCCGCAGAAGGTATCGCTGTAGCTTTCAGAGTCGCCGCAGCCAAAGATGGCTACTGTTTTTGCCGCTTAGGTTGGTTTTCTTAATGACTGCAATGCCATCATACCAGTCGTCCTGGAGTTCGCCGGCACCCCAAGTAGGGAGGTTCCCTAAAATGAGATTCTGATAACCATCAAGCTGTTCGGGCGAGATAAAGCTGCCTCTAAAACGTCTGAAGAGTCAACACCCAGTTTGCCGGCAATGCGTGAAGCGAGTTCTTCACGGTTCCTGTTGATGAACCAAAAGATAATGCAAGTCTTATTCATACGTACTTTTTCTTACGATTGTTTTATTAAATAACTATGTTTTTGTAACTGCTGCAAAGATATTGGCATTTTTATAAATGAACAATACCTAAAAACAATGAAAAGACAAGATAGTCGTTTTCATCATTTTTAGGTATCGAAAAGCTGCTACTGAGCTCGTATAAATTGGCTTGTTGCAGCTTAGTGGTTGCACATCTTGCTCATGTCGGCTGTGAGATGCGCTATCTCCCGCTGGCATAAACTTGCCTCGTGCCTCCAGAAAATCTACATGAGTTCGGCTGCCGTCATGCCTTCGGCATGGCAGGTTAAGCGTTCTTCGGGTCCAAAATGGTTGATGATAGCTTCTACTAAACTCTCTTTGGTTGCGTAGTCTGTCCTTCCATCATGTGAAGGACGTCGTCCATGTGCCATAATTGAATAATCGATGTTGAAAAAGCCGGGATTACGATTTCGTAAGCCCAGCTGGTTTATAAAATGATTATGAATAGCGGTTTATTTCAGTTTCTTGTAACCATATTGGGCAGAACAGCAGAGTCTCTTCTTCAATACGGATGAGCTGGTTGTACTTAGCCATGCGGTCGGTACGGCTCATCGAACCGGTCTGTGATTTGGCCGGAATTGGTAGCTACGCGATGTCGGCAATCGTGAGTGTCCCTCGGTCCTCGCCCGAACGGTGGCTGGTCACGGATGTGACCATGACGATGAGCCATCTCGATGGCCTCCCAAGTGTCTCGGTGAGAGAGCCAATCTGATAACTGATGAGGATACTGTTGGCTGCTCCATCTTGGATTCCCTCTCCAAGAACTTCACGTTGTCACGAAAGGTCGTCACCCACCAACTGGCAACGATCACCAATCTTGGCAGTGAGCTTCACCCAGTTGTCCCAGTCGTTCTCATCGAGGCCGTCCTCTCATCGAATCTCAATCGGATATTTCGTGATAAGCTCTTCGAGATAAGCAATCTGTTCATCGGCTGTCCAGCTTCTTTCCGTTGGGATCTTTTGGGCATACCGTTCTTCAACTGGCGATAGTCGTAGAACCATTCGCCGTTCTCTTTGAACAGCAAATTCTGGAAGCAGCGCAGTCCATCGCAATCTTAACGTCCTTGCCGGGCCTGTACCCTGCATCCTTGATAGCTGATAATGGAATCGAGGGCGTCCTCAATACCATCGAACTTAGGGGCAAAACCACCCCTCGTCACCTACGGCAGTAGAGAGTCCGCGCTTCTTTTGGGTTCTTGGCCAAAGCATGGAATACTTCGGCACCCATGCGGATAGCTTCCTTCTCAGATGGAGCACCAACGGGGCGAATCATGAATTCTTGGAACGCGATAGGAGCGTCGCTGTAGGCACCACCATTGATGATGTTCATCATCGGAACAGGCAATACATAAGTATTAGTGCCACCGATATAGCGGTAGAGTGGAATGTTGAGTGCCTTGGCAGCCGTCTGTGCCACAGCCGGACTTACGCCCAGAATGGCGTTAGCACCCAAGTTTACTCTTTGTCGGTGTACCATCGAGCTCCAGCATCTTGTAATCTATCTTACGCTGTTCGAGCACTGAAGCCTTTCAAAGGCAGGAGCGATGATGTTGTTGACATCTCTACTGCTTTCAAAACGCCCTGCCAAGGAAGCGACCCTTGTCGCCGTGCGGAGTTCGAGAGGCCTGTTCTCGCCGGTAGATGCACTGGAAGGAACACTGGCACGACCCATTACACCATTTTCGAGTGTTACTTCAACTTCAACAGTAGGATTACCTCTTGAATCGAGCACTCTCTCTTGCATGAATTTTTCAATTTTCATCTTGTTATTTTAATTTTATAATGTAATTATCAACAATGCAAAGATAGGGAATAGCTAATAAAGTGGCAATACCTATAAATGGTTATTAATAGTTTTGAGCGTCGATCTCGAAGTAGCTTTGTGGATGATTGCAGGTCGGACAAATCTTGGGAGCTTGCTGACCGATAACAATATGACCGCAGTTGCGGCACTTCCAAAATGCGATCGCCGTCGCGACTGAATACGATACCGTCCTTGATATTCTGCAATAGTTTCAAGTAACGCTCCTCATGGTGCTTCTCGATAGCAGCAACGAGTTCAAACTTAGCGCAATTCCGTGAAACCTTCTTCTTCGCGGGCTTTCCTTAGCATCGTGGCATACATGTCTGTCCACTGCAGTTTTTCGCCGTCAGCAGCGTCTTGCAGGTTCGTCATGGTGTCAGCAATTTCACCGCCATGCAAATACTTGAACCATAATTTAGCGTGTTCTTTCTCGTTTTGTGCCGTTTCTTCAAACAGTGCCGCAATCTGCTCGTAGCCTTCTTTTTGGCCTTTGAGGCATAAAAAGAGTATTTGTTACGTGCTTGACTTTCACCGAGCGAATGCGATTTGGAGATTCTTTTTCTGTCTTTGTACCTTTTTAATTCTTTCATGTAAATTGTTTTTATGGTGTAAACTAAAAATATTATGTATGGTTTGCAAGCAGATGTTGCAAGTCTTTGTGTCTGTCAAAATATGTTTGGGCGAATGAACAGACGGGATTTACTAACACTTTTTGTCGTTGAGCTTCCTCAATGGCTGCTTCAACGAGGGCTTTGCCAACACCCTTTCCTTCATAGCCTTTGAAGGTATAAGTGTGTAGATGCTTAGGTTGCCCCTGTAATTTCGTATTCGAGTTTTTCCCAACGCAATGTCGCCGTCTTGCGCGTCTATGCGACCATGTCCGTTATCGTTGCTGACGATTGTTTCCATAGCGAAGTTTAATAGATGGAGCAAATTATTTAAGCGTATTTGCTTGATGAGATGATAAAAAGCTACGCCCATCCGATTTGCTAAAAAGAGCATAGAGGACGGGTATATTTATCTATAAATGTAGTAGAGAGATGTCAACCAACTTGTTGACGATGGCGTAAATCGTGAGACCCGCTACGGAATGAATCTGTAGTTTGCGGGCGATGTTGCGTCGATGGGTAATCACCGTGTTGAGTGAGAAATATAGAGGATTCGCTATTTCTTTTATTGCTCATGCCCTGAACCAGACACACCAAGATTTTCCTTTTCGCGGTCGCTGAGTTGTTCTTCGGCTTCGCCCGTTGGGCCAATCATCTTCTTAATGTTCAGCGTCACGTCTTTTTGGTAGAGTCGCTTCTCCAGCATGCGGATGGTTGGGATAAAAGATTTGTTCTTCCACCATGGCGTGTTGGCGCAGCCATTCCTCATTATTATATATCATCATAGAGTGTGGCTGTGAGCTGGTTGTTGTGTCGAAATCGTCCGAAGGCAGATACTGCAGTAATGATATTCTTGAGTTCTCCCAGCTTGTCTTCCACTTGGTCGTGGTGTTTTGAAAAAGGTACTGATGTCGAAGTTTTTCAGATACTTTTCCCAATAGCAACTGCTCTACATACGGGAACACAGTTTTCTCTTCGTAGCGCATGTGCTTGACGATATCCTGTGCGTATTCGTCAGAGGTTGCAGAATAAAGTTGTAGCCAGACTGTCGTGTTCGTCAAGCGCGTCCTTCAGTTCTTGCCGGATGAAGGGCAGCTGAAAATCAATATAATAAGAGTGCGCAGCCTTTAGGTATTTCAGAAGTGTATTTACTGAAATGCGGTCGGAGTCGTGACTATTATAATATCCGTTGATTGTGAGTTGACAATAGTCAGGAATGCATAGGTGTCAACGTTTTGGCTTTCGCATACTTCGGCCACTGTTTTGTTGCCAAATCCTAAGTTTATGCCAAAACTTCCTAAACTCTGAAAGAATATTACTGTTATCGCGGATGATACTAATCATCTGATCGTCCGCCTCTATAGGGTTTTTGATGTTTCGTAATTCATACCTCCATGTTCGATGCAAATATACATCTTTTTCTCATATTTGTATCGAAAGGAAGAAGATGTGTATTTATTTTATTACTATCAGGTAATACTTTTAATAGACTTTTCGTAGAATTTCCTGCCCCTACGCAACGCCGATAATGTGCGGGGTCATAGTATTGATGATAGTCGCGAAAATGGTTTATAAGTCGAGAAGTCGTAAACAACAGAGTCTCCTCAAGATGGATTTCATGGTCTCGTAGATCGGTCGCGTTGAACTGTGTTAAATCAAAGTTTGGCCCGATGATAATTTTTAAGACTGAGTTTGGTGTCGACGACGCAGAAATCCCTGCATTTGAATTAACTTGTTGATTTGGTTCAGCTCCGATAATGGGTGGGTTTAAGTGTACTTTTCTGGTTTTGTTTCAAAGCTTTTTCCAATGCTTCTGTGTGCCAGTAGTCTTCACCCATTTCTTTTAATATCCTTTTCTTGATGTAATATGGCATCGTTAGTAAACGTCGTTCGGACTGCCGCGTTCTCGTCTATTACGTTACGCATGGAATTATCGTAGCGGCCGGTGACCTTATATGTTAGATAAGGTAGCAGAAATTTAGGAAAAAGAAATCCTTTGTAGGTAAGCTGCTTGATAACTGGTTGTAGTTTTTGCCTGTAACTTCGGAGGCATCAAATGCATGATGCCGGGCTGAGGATGCGGCTTTTCGTCAGAAGGATAATTCGGTTACGATGAGCAGATTCTTGATAGGTTGATTGGGCAGACGTTCGAGTGCCTGCAACTTTAGACATAGATCTCCCAGACCTTCGTTGTTGCCATAAAGAAGCGGAAAGGACGGCTATGGATATCACTGATTCCAGTCGGCGGTCTGAAAAGCCTTGGTACACGAGGAACCCATGATGAAGGAATCGTAATGGCGTGTATTACGATGCATGTTGAGTCCATCCAATGTCTGCCTCGCACTGAGTTCGGTATGGCAATGATCGTAGTTGTCATATTGCCGTAGCACTCAAGAAAGGATCCTCGTAGAACATAGATGGCCACGAGCAACAGAAAAGGGAGCAGAGCAACAGGCACTTTTATATAGAATATAAAAGCTTATTTTCTCATATTTTAAAACCGGAATATAAATAAAGTTCTCGACGCCAAAATGCCCGCCACCAGAATATCACGCTGCATGTGACCACATAAAATGTCCAACGTAGCGGTGTGGCCAGCCGTTCGCTACGCTCATGGAGTTTATAACGACTGTTGAGCCATTCCAGAAGAAACATCAAGACACAGGCAATGCCCAAAAGACAATCCACTCATGATCGGATAGACCCAGACGCAGTTCCTCGACAGACGTGTGGAAACCATCAAAACAGATGCGCGTAGGTGTAGAGATACATCGCTGACATTTGTCAGACGGAAGAAGACAACGACAGGGCAAAGAGCAGATAGGGTACGCACCATCATCAGGGCTTGTCCAACGTAGCGGCCCGATAAGTTGTATAGTTTATCGCGTCGTTCTCCCAGCCATGTTTCGCCGATAATGACAGGTCCTTGAACAATCCGTAGAGCAGCAAAGGTCCAGCCGGCCCCATGCCACGCCAATGGCTACTGAAAGTGATGAGTAGCGAGGTATGGACACTCCCAGCAGTTTCATGACCGCAGCGAGGCGCTTAGCGGCATGAAGATATAGTCGCGCACCCAAAACGAGAGGCTCATGTGCCACCGTCGCCATAGTTCGCTGGTCAGATTTTTGAGGCGAAAGGGCGGTCGTTGGGCTGCAGCTTAAATCCGAGCATCCGTCCCAGACCTAAAGCGTGCAGGTGTAGCCCGCAAAATCGGCATAAAAGCTGATGGGATAAAGCAGGGTGGCCACGAGTAACTGTACGCCCGACGCTTCGTACGTCGTTCAGTATGATGTCAAGGGCCGCACCGATGCGGTCGGCGATGACCAGTTTAAGAAAACAGCCCCATGCCACGCATTTCAAACCGTTGATTACAGCGGTTTGTAGTCGAAGTATGGGCGCTTCTTGAGTTGCGGTAGCAGGTTTTCTGCCCGTTCCGATAGGGCTGACAGAAAACTTCATGAAGAGCAACATGTAGAGTGTAGTCGAGAAAATCGTCTTTCAGGTTCTTCTTCCCAACAGAATTTCTATAAGGTAGGGAGATTGCCTGAAAGGTATAAACGAAAATACCCAGGGAAATAAGGGTGACCAATAGCGGGCTATCAGCCAGAAGCCTACGAGTCGCCAATGCCCAACCATAACCAACGGGTGGCTTGCGGCGTATTGACGGTGGCGTGGACGCGCTTTCCGACAAGAAAGGTGAGAACCGTTATGGCGGGCACCCACGAAAGATAAACCCAATGATAGTAACTTGCAGAAAACGCAACTGGCTGTCAGCAACAACGCATGTTGCCACCGCCGCCGCCGGTCGGTAGCGTAGTAAAGAACGAATGTGATGAACATCATCACCACAAACGGGGATTGATAAAATTCCCGTGAATGGTCAAACTGAGCGGAATGTATGCTGTTGGCTTTTTGAAAAGCATCGTATCAATCATATCGCCGATATTCTTCGCGTGGATAATGTCGCGCAGTTTGAAGTAGAACTCCCCACAGCCGTTCGATTTCACTGATGATCGTCTGTTGGTCAGCGAGTTCCAGTTGTCGATGTCGTCAGTCGACATGGATTCATCGAGTTATAGGTTTTCTTTGTTCAAAACGACAGAGAATATACCATTCAGGGCTATTAATATTTCTTTTCTTTCCATTGTTGTATTTTATTTGATAAGTTCTTTAATTTTTCTTACGGTCAATCTTGTTGCTCAAATTTTGTGGAAATGTCGGTATAAAGACAAATCTTGGAAGGAATCATATAAGATGGCAGATAAGTCTTCAGATACGTTTCCAGCTCGAACCGCTATTGTCGTCCTCTCGCTCGATGTAGCCATACTGATGGTTTCTTGTCCTTGCTGACCGGTGCTACGGCCACAACAGCCGCTCTGCCGGTTGTAATAACGGCGAGCTACACTCTCAATCTCACTCAACTCAACGCGTGTAGCCTGAATCTTGACCGAACTCTTGCGGCCGAGATACAGCGATATCACCATCCGGAACGACTGCCTACAGAGGTCGCCGGTGAGGGCTACCACCGACGCCCTTCATGGTGAAAAAGCGGCGGTTCTTTTCGTTGTCCTGCCAATGGCCGGGTGTCAGCTGTTCGCCCGACAGGCATAGCTCACCGATAATGCCGTCGGCTACGGGTTGCCGAGCCTCGTCTACGATCATCGTTTCCGACCATTTCATCGTTCGGCCTATGCTGATGGTGTTGTTGATCTGTTTCACCTGCTGTTGTTGAGGAAGGCGGTAGGCCGTGCAATAAATCGATGTTTTCGGTGAGGCCGTACACATTCGGGACTTCTGCCTGAGGCACGGCCTGTTGCCACGGAAGCGTGTCGTCGACCGTCAGGGCTTCGCCCGGCAAACAGCGAATAAGCGCAGCTGCGTGCCTCAATCTCTTGCAAGTAAGGCCGCAGATAATGGATGACAGAGGCACCATGAAGGTGATAGTCAGCGCGTACTCATCAAGTAGGCGGAACGCCTCTTTCCATTTGATAGCAGCCCTTGTAGGGCACGTCGGCGTAGATGCAGGCACCGGCCAAGAGAGAGCAGATAGCAGCCTACGGACTTGAGGTCGAAGGTGAGGTCGTGACATCTGCAAGAAGACAACGGTCGTCGCCCGGTGACGAGTCCCTAAGGCTTCGACCGATTGGACGTGAACGCGCTCACGTTGCCGTGAGGTGCGGGAACGCCCGTCGCATTCCGGTGCTGCCCGATGCGAATAGAATATAGGCCGAGTGTGACAATTGAATTCTCGCCGGTGTATGAAGATTTGAAGCCAAAGGTAGCGATCTCCGTCTTGATAACGTATTGATTGGCGTAACGTGTGGTTTCGCTTGAGTCGAGAACAACCTGATGCCACCTGTTCAGACAACACTATATTAGCGCATCGGGCTATGGGTTGGGTGGATGGGTGGCACGTACGCGCCTTCCATCCAGATATGCAGAATCGCTGCGTATGTAGCCAGGTCATCATTGGTTATCAATCCGATGTATAAATCGTTGATGTGTTGGAGTGGCTGCCGGATAGCAGCTACTTTGTTGGCTAATTCTCTGGTATGTAAAATAGGTGTCTTGAATGCAGAACGCGTTACCTCTGTCGGTGTTGTATGTAAACTGTCAAAGAAGTAGCTTTGGGAAGTTTGAGTGACTGATTGTATTCATTACTTTCATATCTATTCTTAACAGAGACGTCGTGACAATCGACAGATATAAATGTATTTTTTGCGGAAGATATTGCTTCTTTGTGTGTATAAAAACATAAAAGGATTCTTTACGTGTTTTTGAAAAGGAATCGGTATTTAATGTTTAACTTTGTAAAGACATGGAAGAAACTCGTTGTAATCTGCTGGCTTGATCATGGGCGTTGTGTTTGTCGCTCGGTGCCCAAGATAAGGAAAAAGAAAGCAAGAAAGAGCACAGATGCCTTTCTGTCGATGCTCTATTCCCCGACACGGTGTTTGCTGGATGCGGGGGCGTTCTTATCCGGAGGAATGTTCCGTGAGGGCGTTCTGACTTTGCGCTATTTGCGCCTTTGGCATTATGGTTTTGATGGAAAGACTCACGCTGAGCGAGGCTTGTTTGCAACGTGGCACGGCCATGCGACCTGTTGACGGTACTGGTCAAACCAGCTGTATGAACGGCGTTGTCACCATCGAACGGATGCGTGACCTCACTCGATGATTGCGGAGCTGATGATGGGCGGGCGATGCCGGTGCCAATCAACAGCGGCTGTTTTGTTGCAGAAAGGTGAAAGGACATGCTAAGCTGTCGAAAGCTCACTGCCCAGAGATGGCCGTCGATTTGAATCGCTTTCACAATCGTACCGACAGTTGGAGAGGATGGAAAGGAGGTTGTGCAGCGCAAACGGCACGCAAACACTATTGTGACCGCACTGCGTATTTTCCTACATAAATTACGCCGACCAGACCCGGCCTACAAAGCTGTTTCTGCGCACGGATTCAAGTGGGGAGGCAGCTGGAGCGAGTGAAAGACCATCCGGCACTTTGGAGAATGAGTAAAAGGAGCTTATCCATTTTGGACCGGACTAAGCTTTATGCTGAATCTCTACGATGCGCGTCTGCTATGACGGGAAGGTAGAGAATATTCTTCGTGTAGTTCTGATTCTCTGCAGCGTCGATAGCCTTAATCTTCTGTCACGAGTTCCATGTCGTCCATTGAGTTTCTGCCACCTTTCGGTTCATTTCGTCCAATCAGACCGTGCCCTTTGCTGGAAGCGTTGAGGAATCCCGGTAAGTTGTTTTCGTCAGTAGTGATTTCCTGTTTCGAGGCTTTCATAGCGGACTTGCATCTGAGTCGTCCGCGCTCATTATCGAGGGCGTCTTCACCACGCTTAAAGCTCTTCAGATTGTTCTTGGAAGGTCAAGACGCTTTTGAGCAATGGTGACGTTCAGATCTTTATAGAGTTTGCTCGAGCACTTCGTGATATTCCTATAGAGCTTGTCTTTTTCATGATAAGAACGACCCACTTGATTGTAGGCTGGCTTCAAATCCAGTTTGCACCTTTCTTTGCAAGTCTTCTTGCCTTTCTTCCAGCAGTGCTTGAGCTTGCCGATGATGCCTTGTTTCTTTCGAGGTTGTCGTTCTCATTGGTGAGTGCCAGCTGGTCGTACTGGTGAGCCTGGAAGAATTTATTGGTGTTGCATGAAATCGTTCCACACAACTGATCACCCTGTTTTTTCGGGACTACACCAATGGTTTTCCACTTTTGCAGCGCGACAGTTTGTCACTGGTAGATCTCCATTCTGTGCTGTCTTGCAAAGCACGAGCTTTCACTAAGATTTCTTTCTTGCGGGCATTCTCGTAAAATGATTCTTCAGTTGTTTGAAGTATTGGGCCTTCTTACTGAAGATAGTTGTCGTGCAGGCTGCATTTGAAGCGTTCAAATATTCATGTTCATCTTCTGGGCAAATCCGATGTGGTTTTCCACCTGTCTGAATGGCAATAATGGACTTGGTATGCTTTTCCAGTCAGCCGCGCTTTTGTTATCTTCACCATTAATGGTTTCACTTGTTCGCAGAGAGCCGTCTTGCGTGTCAGATTTTCTTCTTCCTGTGCATCACGTAATTGTTCAAAATGTTGCTGGTGTTTCTTATTGATAATGGTAGAAGCGGCCTTGAAACGAGTCCAAATCTTCGTTCGCGCAAGTCTTCGCCAGGGCCGATTTCGCGATATTGCTGATGCAAATCGCAGTTGGTGGAACGCACCAGATATTATCTGGACCCTTGGTCGAGCTTTTCAGCAGTTTTCTGCAAAGCGCGGGTTTAAGATCCAGATTTTCTTGAAATCGTATTCGCGCAGTCAGACATTGAGCTTCAGTAGGTCGTAGAATTGTTCACATAGAGCTGATAGTTGTGCCAGCTCATTATTCTGTTTGCCGGTACTTTGGCTTTTGATTTCTTTCCACAGCTGCTGCAGTTCCTTGAATTTGGGTATGATTTGTTACCTCTTCGCGAAGTAGCCATGGATTTTACCGCTCGATAATCTCAAGTTTCTTCTTCAGATTCTCCTGCTTTTCCTCTTCTTGTTGGGGAACAGCTTTTGGCGTTTTGATAAGACTATCTCGGCTTTGAACACTTCTTCCTGTTCGTCGCCGGGAGTCACCACGTATTGAGCCTGGGACGTTCCGGCCTCCCAGATATTCTTCTGTTTGGCCTCGCGTTCGGCAATAAGGAATTTTGTAGAATGCCGCCTTTCAGATAGTTCATCTCTGGTCTTTTTCCGGATTTTCATCGCCGTTTACGATTTCCTCTCAGGCGGTCGATAACTTCTGATTTTGATTTGTAGACTTTTGCGAAAGTGTTTCTTCAACTTCTTTCCCAGTGCTTGATACTACATTCTCCTTTTGGGTTCTTGATTCAGGGTGTTTTCTTCGAGAGTCCATCATTTAACCTCAATTTGCTTTCTATGGATCTGGTTACGCCATGACTTTTACGAATCACCTAATTATTTATAGATTGCAAAACCTATATAAAATAACAAATACCAATATAAGCCTGATTTTTTTGCTTATTAAACTCTTTAGGGAAGTCATTGGTAAGTAGGACTTGTGACGTTTGATGCGACCGGACGCAAAAAGCGATGACGCGAAAACTGCAACCACAGTCCTTTCTGATGGTAGTCTTTAGCCGTCTTAGAGCAAACTGCTATGGCGCAAAATGAACCAACTCAGACCGCTGGACCACTACGGATATGATGATGGCGGATGAAACCCAACTTACTGGTTTCCATACCATTGACGAGATTCACACCAAAGAGGTTGGCACGAGGTCGGAAACACTGCGATAATGTTGACTGAAGTGAGCGTACGCATCGTACGGTGTGTTCATGTTGTTGTTGATGATGCTGGAATAGGTGTCCATCGTCGACCGAATGTCGGAGTAGATGTTGGTCGTTTCTCGTGCCTGTAACACTTCAATGTTGACACATCTTCGATGAGGTCGGCGTCGAGTCTATCTATATCTGAAGCCTGAATTTCAGTTTGAAGCAGTGGGTTTCATTGCCACTGATGAGTGTAATGAAGCAGGTAAAGAGTCTGCAAGCGACTTAACCCATGAGGCTTTCGTTAAGTGTTGTTGACGCGCCTTGATCCAGATTGTGCTTTTAGCCTTCTATGCTGCTAATTTGTTCTTTAGACGCTTCAGATACCATACAGCAGATGACAGAAAGAGACGGAAGATGAGGTTCATATAGTTTGGTAAAAGCTCGCGCCGCGTTTGTTGAAACTTCACGAAGTCGAGCATCATGTTGGGTTTCATAGTAGCAACGGTGATGGTCACGTCGCGTTTGTGAATGATACCCAGCGGTACGGTGGTGTAGGCGTGCGCGAACGGATTTCCACGTATGGAATACGGAGAATAATGAGCATCCAACCGTCGTCGTACCTTCCGTAACGGGCATCGCCATCGGTATCGCTAATGTCGCTCATAAAGTAATCGAATCTGGAAAGTCTTCTCCAGAAATTCTTGGTCTTCGTCTGTTGGGCAGGTCACCTTGAATCCAACAGTTGGCCGCCACCTTTTAGCAGGCTCACTTTTCATTAATGTTCCAGCATGTTCCTTAATATAGCTAACTCCATGATGGGGTTAATGGTGGATTAGTCATGCATAATGTTAATCCTCAAGGTCAAGAAATAAAACGTTTCCGCGTGATAATCGTCCATATTAATGAATAATTGTTTTCAACAATGTGCATAAAATAACCAAAGCCTTTGCCTTGCCGTGATGTGTCGATGGTTTTTGCTTTTTTAATTATTTCGGCGCGACTGCTGGTGCTTATTCGTTATTTTGTAAGTTTTTGCTTTCAAAACGGCCTCTGAATCGCTCATCTAGCGTTGCAGTGACTGCTCGAAAACGGTTTCTTTTAGATGACCATTAAGCCGTTTATAGATGTAAAAGCGTAGCTTTGAGCTAAAAGCGGCGCTTTTGAGTGCCGAAAAGGATCGTTTTGCCCATGCAAAAAAGCTAGTGCTTAGATGAAAGACCGCAAATCACCCTAAAAGCATAGCTATTGGGTGCTATTTTCAGGTCGATTTAGTCTTGTTTTGCGAAACCGGCTGATTATCGTTACTTCGCGAAGTGGCTCGAGAATCGCGTATTTCCGGCCAAAGTATTTTTATTTCAAAATAATGCCACTTTTTTAAGGGTTGTTAAATAAGTTGATAGTTTGATTGCGTGATAAGCTGCGACAATAAAACGATCAACTCGTCAGTTAAAGATGGAATTTTGCGTCGATTCCACATTGGAATGGGTTCCCTGTTGGCTGAAGTAATACATCTTGCCCGTGGCAAGACCGCCGCCCATGGCAAAGGTGGTGTTATACTTTTGTGTTGGTGAGGTTTTGCCCCACAGGTCGACCGCACCGTCCGAAGTCGGCCATCGCGTGAGCGCCCGCTGCCGCGTAGAAGGCCTGGCTGTAGCTGGCCCCGTCCCAATAGGTCTTCCCTGGGCGCTGACGTTGGCACCTATCGTGCTAGCTTTGAGCATGTTGTTGAAGGAATACGATAGTCGACCGAGGCAGAGAATGTATGTGCTGGATGAATGGCACCTTCGTCCTTGTAGTCAATCGCTTTCATGTTGCCGGTAGCTCACGTTGTCGACATATTCCTGAAACGGCATGGGTGAAGCCGTAGTTGGCCATCCATGACAGGTTGTTGTTGAAAGCTTCAGTTCACGTAGGTTGGTTTCCCCAATGCCGCTGTTGCCACTCCTGCCGGCATTGGTCATCACAAGCCTGAAGCCGTAGTTGCCCTCGCCATGACGGATATCTGCTGATTGTACTCAGGCCGTAAAAGGCGGCCAGATCGAGCTGCAGCTTGTGGCTCGAAGAGGTTCAGATTGGTGCCCACCCCAGTTCCGCTGGTTTCGGGGGTAGGGAGATGGTGTTCTCAATGTCTTGTAGGCCTTGGCGTCGTGCTCACGGTGTAGTCGCCGCGTTGTGAGCTGTTCTTTGTAGTTCGGCAGAGAATATCCGGAGAACATCTGGATGTTATAGCTGCCCGCCCGGTAGCCTTTGCTCACAACGGCGTAGATGTTGCTGCCTACGGTCGATGTCAAGGCTCATACCAACTTTGGGAAGTAGCTGGTTGAAGCTGTTATGGGCCTTGTTCTGCAGGGTCGACATGACGCTCGAGGCCTTCGGCCCATGATGCTGGCCAAGGAAGCTATCATTTTGCACTTGCTGATAGTCTATTGAAGGGTGGGTGGCTGTAGTCGTGGAAGCGCAGACCGAGCGTGAACCTTGAAGCGCTCGGTAAGGTTTAGACCTGACTCGTGAAAGAGGCCCAAATTGTGGGGCAGCGCTGGGCGTGCGGAAAATACCCGGTACCGTGCCTAAATTGATGTCCAAATTGACGCCTCCTTGGCGTTCAATCGCGTCCCGGCCCGCTGCTGTGCTTGTTCGCCGTGACGCCGGGGCGCATGAAGCGGGTAATTCATAGAGTGGACCATGGCGTTGTGGCTATGCTGCTGGATGGTGCCACCTACAGAACTTATTCATGTCCGAACCGAAGTAGACGGGCGTTGGTCTTGAGCCATTCGGCCGAGAAGAAGCCCCCTTGTGTCCATTGCCAGAAGCGATTGGTGATTGCTTTTCATCACCAGCCCCTGCGTAGCGGCGTTCTGCAGCTGCTCCTTTCCATGAGCAGCATCGGCTCGACATGTAGTCGATGTCCATTCGCATGAAATCTTTCAGATATTGGTAGCTCGTGGTAGAATCTGAAATCAAAGCAATCAAGGTTCTTTGAAATTCGCCGCAGCGCGCTGCCGACACAGGCTCGTCGATACTTGGCTTTGCTATTTGTCGAGGGATTGGTTGGTAGAATGTGCTCCAAATCCATTTTTCCTGTAGGGAAAACCGTTTTGGTCGGTGTATTCAGCACTGGCACTCTAAGCTGATGTTCCATTGTGTGCCGGGTCGCCATACGAAGCGCATTTTGCCACCGCCTTCTATATTTGTCGGCCCGCTGTCCGCCGAACCTCGTTTCCGAAGAAACCGTTTGGCCACTGCAGAAGCCTCCCAGCATCGCGCGCGGATCTGCCGCTTGAGTTTCCGGGTAGAAGCTTCACAGCGAGCTGCAGCCGTGTGAACCCATTCCCAGTTTGACATCCGTGCCTTTGATAGTTCATGGGGGTCTCTGGTATAGATGCGAACCGAGTCCGCCCCTCGGTAGTGTTTCATTCCGTAGAGCGGCACCCTTCGCGGACCACTGCAGCACGCCGACGCGTGTCACGTCGAAATGGTGGTAGTTGAAGGAACTCTGGCTGATGAGTGGCGCGCCGCCCGCATAGCTGTATACCGACGCGCCGGTGAGTTGATGCGCGAGCCTATACCACGTGCATATGGGTACATCGATGAGGTCTAGCGTGAAACCCGCAGTTGGGCATGGCAGTTGGGGGACAAAAAGAGGATAGCTCGGGTGAGGTCACGAATGCCAAGGTTCTATCATCTGTCCGGCTGCGTAGACACTGCTGCTGAGTGGTTGCGACGAAGGAGAAACTGTCTTTAGGTTGTGAAACGACTATCACTCACGATCTCGCGTACTCGAGGAAAATCCTGCGTCATGGCTTTCGGCTAAAGAGGGTGTCGTTGCGACTAACGCAAAGCCACGCCAGTACTTTCTTTTATTCACTAATTTCGTATGGTTTTGCTATTGTAAATCGGGAAAATCTCCAATCATTCAGAATAATGATACAAAAGAAGAAGAAAAAGCGTCAAAACAATCCTTATTTGTAAGGATATAGAGATATGGTTTGAATACAGCCCAACAACCTATCAGATTGTTTGCAGGCTTTTCTTTAAATATAAAAACCTCGCTTTATAGCGCCAGTTTGTCGGCAATGGCTTTCTTTGATGAGGCCTTCCACCCTTCGCGAAAAGTTCGGGATTATCGCGCAATAGGTTCTGGTCGCGTCACGACCTCGCAGCCGTTTGCTGCCGTTGTAGCTGAACCAGCTGCCGCTCTTTCTGCACAATGCCGTATTCAACGCCTATGCTCAATCTCGCCAATCTTGCTGATACCTTCGCCAAAGGTGATTTCAAACTCGGCTTTGCGGAATGGTGGTGCCACCTTTTATTCTGACAACTTCACAGCGAACCTGATTACCGGATGACCTGATCGCCGTCCCATGCTGGTGGACACGGCGGATATCGAGGCGCACGCTGGCGTAGAACTTCAGCGCGTTACCACCGGTTGTGGGTCTCGGGGTTGCCAAACATGACGCCAATCTTCACGCAACTGGCTGATAAAGATGCAGGTGGTGCGGTTTTGGCAATGGTGGCGGTGAGTTTGCGCAGTGCCCGACCCATCAGACGGGCCTGAAGATCCGACACGATTGTCGCCCATGTCGCCTTCGATTTCGGCTTTCTCGGAGTCAGGGCTGCGACGGAGTCGATGACCGAATGTCGATGGCGCTTTGGAGCCAATCAGCTGGTCTGCGATCTGCAAAGCCTGTTCGCCGTTGTCGGGTTGGCTAATCCAGAGGTTGTCAACGTCGACACCCAGCTTAAGTCGCATAGAAGCGGTCGAAGGCATGTTCGGCATCGATGAAGGCCGCACCCGCCCGCTTTCTGGGCTTCGGCTATGGCGTGATGGCGAGCGTTGTCTTACCGGAGCTCTCCTCGACCATGCATCTCAATGACGCGTCCTCGCGGATAACCGCCAACGCCCAACGCGCGTCGAGACCAATGCCGTGCCTGTCGGGATGATTTCTACATTTTCGATATGTTCATCGCCCATGCGCATGATGGAACCCTTGCCGAAATCCTTTTCTATTTTCGACATGGCCATCTGCAGGGCCTTGAGCTTTCGCGTCTGAACGTTGTTTTCTTTTGCTGACGTGTTACGCTCCAACCGCTCGTTTGGGGCAAGCGGGCCTGATGATTTCATGCGGAGTCGCATCAGTATTTGTTAGTAAATACGGGGTTAAAATTATAATTCGAGGTCGCCATCGAAGACTTCATGCCAAGGGCGCAAACCTTGTTCGTTCAATACCTGGTAGGAATGGATCCGGATCGAAAGTCCTCGACATTCCATACCCGTTTGTGCCAGAGGCCCTTGAGGAACATCACGCACCGGCTATTGCCGAACACCGGTGGTGTAACTGACGCCCCGCATGCCCTGTCTCATTGTAGGCATCCTGACGCTTGCAGTTGTTATATATAATAGGTGTGTTCCCTTTCCGTCTTTCAAACCACGGATGCGGCAACCGATACTGGTCTCTCCGTCGTAGTTCTCGCCAAGGTCTTGTGGGTTGGGTACACAGCCTTCAGGAACTGCAGCGGCACAATCTTCACCTTTACCTTCTGCCCGGATGGTCGGCGAGCGGTGCTTCATACTCGATTTCGTCAATACGGCTCGCCGAGGTTCTCTGGCGCAGTCCGCAAGTGAGGCATTGCTGTCCGAAAGTCATCCGAAGCGGAGCCTGTTTGATGGTTGGGAAGTTCTTAACGAGGCTTTCTAGTTCGTGGTGCATCAACAGCCTCACGACCGCCAATATTGGGGTAGCTTGAGGGTCTCGTGAACGGCCAGCGGTTCCGTTTCAAGCCATTTGCCATCTTCATACTAAAGTCCCTTTGCGTGATTTCGCGAATGTTTATCTCAGGATTGAAGCTGGTGGCAAAGGCCTTATGATGGTTGCCCGCGTTGCAGTCGACGATGTCGAGATAATGAATCTCGTCAAAATGATGCTTGGCGGCGTATGCGGTGTAGGCTCGTGACACGCCCGGATCAAAGCCGCAGCCGAGAATCGCGGTCAGACCGGCCTGCTCAAACTTCTTTGTAAGCCCACCGCCAGCTGTATCTCAAAGTGTGCTTCGTCCCTAGGGCTCATAGTTTGCTGTGTCCAGATAGTTGCATCCGCATGCCAGACAGGCGTCCATGATGGTCAAGTCCTGATAGGGAAGGGCCAAATTAATCACCAACTCGGGCTTGAAGTCATTGAAAAGAGCCTTCAGTTGTCTCTACGTCATCAGCGTCAACTCCAGCCGTTTTGATGTCGTAGTTATAGCCTTTATCGTGAATTGACTTTACAAGTTGGTCACATTTGGCCTTGCGGCGTGACGCAATCATAAACTCGGTGAATACGTCCGCATTCTGAACAATCTTGAAAGCAGCGACTGTGACGAGGCTGCGCCGGCTTGCCAATCATTAATACTTTGTCTCATGCTTTGTTCTTGGTTTTAAAATGAATTGGTATGTGGAAATTGTTGATACGTGGAAAATTTTCGTTAGAAGCAGTGGAATCGTGAGCTAATCTCTGAACTCATCGGCTTTTACACCCATGGCGTTCGTGAGCGAATAGCCTAATAGTTCCTGTCGGAAACGACCGCCTAAAGTGGGCTGCATGGCAGAGCGTGACGCTGCATCGTCGTCTACGTCTTTTCAGCATGCGTCTGAGATGGTCTAAAGCCCGTTCGTTCTCCGCGTTGGGAATCAGCATGACGCGCTTCACGCCTTTGTGGTTGCAAAACTCGTTCGGGCCATGTCGGTCAAGAAATCTTGCTTGGTTACCATCGCTTCCGTGGATAAGTCTGTAAACGTAAACTCACCAAACGATTCGTCATAGAACGCTTGGTTGTTGAGTTCCGCTTGTAAATCGGAAGGAAGATAGTTGTTGAGTTGTTTCCAGCCTTGTCGTGAATAAGAATGATACCGGTCGTTTGTCGCCCCGGTTTTCATGCCCGTCGAGTCCAATGTTGATTGCCCATTGCGCCATATTCGCTTTCGGAATCTTTTCGTCCCAACATTCGTTCAAAGTTAACGATGAGGTCGAAGGCCATATTGATTGATATATTCAGCGTCCGCAATGATGATGTCTCTTGGAGTTTGATGTCGTTCGCTTCTAAAGAATTCATAGTTGCAAAGATACACGGAAAGCGATGAATTATCAAAGAATTTATTTTGTTATTTTAAAAATGGCTTATCTTTGCAAATCATTGTGTTTTTAAATAAAATATTTATAATAATCTAATCAAAAAGTAGTAATGAGTTCAGTTAACAATTGCTATTATTACAGTGTTTGTAATTGGTTATCTTTTTCATCGCTTTAGAGAGCGTGACAAAGGTAAACAAGGCTGCGGTAGCCCTGTTGATGTTTGTATTTTTGCTGGACCTTATTCATGCTGATCCTGGTAATTACATCGCTTCCGCTTTGGGAGATCAAGTGGCTCAGGCCGTAAAGTGATGTCATAGAGAAGCGATTTAGGTAGCACCAGTACCACGCTGCTCTTCCTTATGGGTGCTATGACTATTGTGGAAATCGTAGACCAGAACGGCGGTTTCAACTTTGTTCGCAGAGTGATGAAGACGAAAAACAAGCGTATTTTGCTGTGCGCATCGCCTGCGACCTTCTTATATTTTGTCCGCTATTCTGATAACCTGACGACCAGTATCGTGATGATTATGATTCTTCGAAAAGCTTGTTCAAGACCATAAAGACTCGCATCATCTATGCTTCGCTTTGTTATCATTGCGGCCAATTCGGGCGGCGCTTCACCGATAGGCGAGCGTTACCACCATTATGCTGTGGAACAAGGGCGTGATTATCGCTGCGGGCGTAATCGAGGATGCTCATACCGTCAATCGTGTCAATGGTTATACCGGCTTTATTATGCGAATACATGTTGAAAGGCGAATTGGTATTGGCCTCAGAAAGTAGTCATAATGCCAATTCCGGTAGTACATTGAATTAATGATCGTCAGCGCAAAATAATCTTTTGCTGCGTTGCGGCCTCGTCTTCGTTCCTATTTTCGTGCGACACCCATTTGCCGCCGTTTGTAGGCATTCTTTTGGTGCTTTGGCATTCTTTGACGGCTACCGAAGTGTTCTATCGTGGCCTGAATCTCGGAAAGACAGCGAAGGAACGATGAAGCGTGTTACCAATTTGCTGCGTCGTATCGACATGAGTACCATCTTGTTCTCTGAATCCTGATGGCTGTGGCCTGTCTGGAAACCATTGGGGTACTGACGCAGCTGGGACAGTCGCTCAACGTAGCATTCGATGGTGAAACCATTGCGCCGTTACGGGCATTATCGGCGTACTCAAGTATTGTAGACAACGCCGCTGGTGGCCGGCTGTAGGGTGGGTATGATCCCGTTATGCCAACGGGCGATATGGCGTATTGACGGCATTTTTCTGGCAGCTTCTGGCCTACTGTGCCGCGCGTTGGTGGCAGGGCATGTTGATAATCGGCAGTGCCGCCGGCGTCGTTGTTATGGGGCTCGAAAAAGATTACCGGATGGTATATGAAGCATATTACTTGGATAGCCTTTGTCGGTTATGTGGCCGGTATTGTGAGCTACTGGGTTGTCCGTACCTTCCTTTGGGTGGCATAGGTATTTTGTTTTTATATAGAGATTCAAACCCCGACTTACAAGACGTGTAGGTCGGGGTTGTTTATGATGTGGTGGAGCAAGTTGCTTTTAGCAAAAATCTTAGGGCGTGTAACCTGATAAGATGGCTATAAAGCAAGAAACTATCGTTCTTATATCTTTACACCCTTCACCCCAACAACTTTATAATGTGTAGAGTTCTGTGCTGAGATAGCGCTTCACCAGTGTCGGGCAGCAGAACTACGATTCTTTGTCTCGGTTCTCGGGGACATGGGCCAGTTGAGTTGCGGCAAACGCGGCGGCTCCCGATGAGATACCAACAAGCAAACCTTCGATCTGTGCCAACTCACGACCGTGCGCATGGCATCATCGTTGTCCACGCCAATCACTTCGTCGACGATGTCTTTGGCATAGATAGTAGGAATAAAGCCGGCCCGATGCCCTGTATCTTAGGGTGAACCGGCTGCGCCACCAGCCAACCTACAGGTGATGACGATGGTTCGACGGCTACGATTTTCACCTGTGGATTGCGCTGTCAGCAGTCGTCCGATACCCGATATGGTGCCGCCAGTGCCCGCACCCGGCAGCCGAAGATGTCTACCCGGCCGCCGGTGTCGTCCCCAGATTTCCACGCCCGTTGTCCTCGTAATGGCGTTGCGGATTGGCTGGATTCTCAAACTGTTCGGGGGATGAACGAGTTGGGAATAGCCTTGTGCAAGGCCTCTGCCTTTGATAGCACCCTGCATCCCTGCTTTTTCCATCGGTCAGTTTGACCTCTCGCGCCAGGGCCTTCACCAGCTTGCAGGGCGTTCCACGCTCATGGTTTCGCGCATGGTAAGAATTAATTTGTAACCCCTGATGGCGGCAACCAATGCCAGTCCCACTCCCGTATTGCCACCGTAGGCTCAATAATCGTGGCTCCCTGTTTAATGCATCCCTGTCGTTCGGCGTCTTCTATCTGGCCAAAAGCTATGCGGTCTTTCACGCTCCCGCCCGGATTGAAAAACTCTACCTTGCGACAAGTGGCGGTCAGTCCCTTACGAGTTGAATAGATTTGCCCAATTCTACCAGTGGCGTATGGCCGACGAGTTCGGTGATGTTACGATATATCTTACTCATATTTATAATATAATAAGGTGAAATAAGGAATGCTTTTGCATGTGTATGTGTGAAATGGCCAATCATATCTGTGTTTGCTATTTGCAAAGATAGCATGTTTTGTGTGCGATTATACAATGATATAGAAGAGATATATAACCTGATTATAATCGGTAAAAAGTAGTGAAAAACGCTGATTTTAAACTATTTTCACCCATATCTCAACGCTTTCAAACACTTTGATCGATATTTTTATGTAAGTTTTCGTATTAGATAATGGAGTAGCGATATGCAGAAATATGTAGACTATATCAAGTAGATTGAGATCGATTCTCTTTGGAGCGGTGTCAACATATTGTGTGGATCTGATCCGAAGGTCAATATTCTGAGCGGTGTCAATGGTGTGGGTAAAGAGCATCGATTATCGATAAGGTGGTGAAAGGGTTGCATGGAAGTGGCGAAACTCACGAGTCTTATGCGTAAAGGCGTGCGTCTGAAAGTCAGTCCGGACGATGGTGAGAAGATTCGTTTTGATGTAATCCGTTCTTTCTGACAGGCCTTTGATGAATGCCGACACCATTTCTAAGATGGATATGAGCTTGGTTACGGAACCCGATTGGCAGCTCAATTGCAACGCAAGCATCTCTGACTCATCAAGTCAATATCGGTAATCGGATGATCTCAGGTACTACAGAGTGGCTACAGCCTGACGCGGCCGAGCGTGCGCAGCAGCCGCGTCCCAAGATATTGTTTCAGGACATGCTCGATAGTTTGTTTTGCTGATACGGGAAAGACCATTATTCGGCTGAAAATGAAACTGTTTTTCGCAGAGCAGGTGAAATTTTGCACCTTATCAGTTGTCGAGCGGCGAAAACAAATGCTCTGCATCCTGTTGACGGTACTTGTCGAGGACAACCTTCCTTATGTTCTCTTTATGATGAGCCCGAAGTGTCACCCCATTTTGAATGGCAAAAGCAGCTCATCGACCTTATATTGAAACTTAATCCCAATATTCAGCCCATCATGACAACCCATAGTCCGGCAGTGATTATAATGGATGGGTGGCTGCGTGACAGTAAAGTGACGGATATTACGAGCGAAGATGTAAAGTGAGTTATGTCGATTTTGGCCATGAAAACATCTGAAAGATCATATCAACTACATTATTTTGAGGCCTACAACCTAGTTGACCTCCAAACAGGCTCGTCGTAAGATAGTAGTGCCGGCGTAGAGAGCTCATGACGATGTCTGGCGAACAATCCTCACCGCGTCTCGAAGACGATGAGCATTACTTTGAAATTATAGCCTTCTGCGCGCCAATCGGTTGGAGCGAGGCAAGAAAGCAGCGCTGGCTCATATCCTCAATGGAGCAGGAAAGGATATGATTGCGTGCGTCGACGCGGGATTACGACTATCTGATTCAAGGCCCACCGCGCTGTCATCTCCATTTTGTCCAATCCCCTACGTGTTCCATACCCTATGCCTATGCCATGAGAATTTTCTAGTGTTACGCGCCTCGCTCCATACGGTGTGCGTTGCCGTCACGTTGAACGACCGGATGATATTCGATTTCGTGTCGTTCCTCTCTGAGTTTTTCCGAGATTATCTACCCACTTTCATTTGGAACATTGTCAAACTATCGTCCCACGTCATACGGTCGCTTTCACGATGACCGACTTCAACAAGTAATCGAATTGGTAATATTAATCCGTGGAATTACGAAGAGCCTGACGGTTACGCAAGAAGGTGGGGCGCAAGGCAATAGAGCTGTAAAGAAAAATCCTGATGCGCAACAGTCGTATCAGGATGTAAAGAAACAGTTTGCGAGAATTAGGTGTTACGTCTCGTACTACCTACCTTTTATATTCAAGGCCATCATCTTTTTAATAAGGTTGTCGCTCCTCTTATGGAGAAGATTTGTTTTCGTCTTATCGCGATCGGGAAAGAAATCAAGCGCGAAGCACTTCATGTCGCGCAGTATAAAAACCGAATTGACCGGCTACAATCACAGCATCGAGGAGCTTGTTCCCGTGGCGTTAAAAGAATGTCGGTTTCATGGCGAGCGATATGATTTAGCAGGTTGAAAGCCGATTTGCGTAGCGTTTATCCCGATCATAACGCCCGAATCAGTTCTTTTGGGCATTACCAGAATATACCGCTGCGTGGTACTCGTATTACCACATAGCGGTAAAGTTGTTACCACACGGTTGGTAATCTCATTACCACGCAGCGCGGTAATATTCTCGTAATTGCCCAATCGATTTGTAATTGCTGCTTTTCAATGCTTCTCTGATGGCCGATTGGGGTTTAATAATTAGCCCTGGAAGACCATAGAATCTTCGGGGCTAATGTATGATAGTGTTTGGTCCTTTTCGGTTTTCTTCTTTCGGGGAATATTCTATACGTAAGTTTCTAAGAATTTTACGGTTCCTTCCACCTTCAACGACTGTGTTGTGGCGGGAATCAGGAATCGTTTCGCCCACCTGAGCGACGTTTCGTTCCCCGTTGTCTTTGATGGTGCCTTCGCCCCTTAATGGCAATGAGAATCACGAAACTATCCACCCGCTGTAATCGAGCGTCATCGGCTCGTCCAAAACTCGCAGAGACAGCCGTGTTGAAATAGGGGCAGTTGACGAGATTTACGCCTTCGTTTTTCTGTTTGGGCGTATATTCCGTGCGGTAGTCTCTTTTTCCACGTTGTAATTGATAGCATTCCGAGGCTTTCCTGGGTATGTAGCTGGCGATAGTTGCCGTCCTTATCCTTGCGTTTGAAGTCGTAGATGCGGTAAGCACATCGCTCGTTTGCTGTATTTCTCGGCTAAGAAACAGCCTGTTCCGATGGCGTGGATACGGCCCGCCGGCAGGAAGAAACAGTCATCTGCTTTTTACCTTATACTGTGCCAAAAGCGTCGCAGATGGTGTCGTTTTCACCATTTCCTTGTATTGTTCGGGCGTAATCTGCATTTTTAGACCGCTGTAAAAGTTTGCGCATCGGCGTCAGAGTCCATGATATACCACATCTCGGTCTTGCCGCGTTCCTTGCCTTGCTGTTTGGCAATCTCGTCGGTAGGATGCACCTGAATGGAAAGATCTTGACGTGCGTCGATGAACTTAATGAGCAATGGAAACTCGTTGCCGAAGCGTTTGTAGTTGGCCGTACCTACGAGTTTATCCTTCAACGCGGCTACAACGTCGTTGAGTTTCTGCCCTTTTTAATTCGCCGTCGCTGACTATTGTTTCGTTATTAGGCTACACCGGAGATTTCCCAGCTCTCGCCAACGTTTTCTTGTTTGCTGTCCAAATGCTTGAATGGGATAATTTTATTACCGCCCCATAAGGTCGATTTTAGCAAAGGATTAAATTTGATGGGTTGCATTTTATATAAGTTTTATATGGATGATATAATGCCACATGAATGGATACGACTATCTTTCTTGCCAGAATGTGGGCGTAAAAGATGACGAGAACGGAGAATATTTCCAAACGTCCGATGAGCATGAGGATGGAGCAAAACCATTTAATATAGTCAGGAAGTTCCGACCAACTCCATGGTAGGACCTATCTCAAGACCCAGCGTTGGGCCCACATTACCGATGCAACTGAGAATGATGGTGATGGCGTTTGTGTTGTCTATGCCTGAGGCGATGAGAAAAACGAGGAGATAAGGCATATCATCAGGTAGATGGTAAGGGAATGATAATAGCGTGACACGTTGTTGTGTGCGGCACGTTGTTGCCGTCAATCTTCAGTTGATAGGACAGCGTTGGGATGCAGAAGCTGCGTAAATTCGTCTTGATGTTTTTCATCAGCATAACGCCACGAATGCTTTTTGAATCCTCCACTGGTACTTCCCGGAGCAACCGCCGAAGAACAGTACAGGCGGCCAGTACTACCCAAAGTGACGTGAGGCCATTGAGCGGCGTCATCGTTGAAAAGCCCTGTTGTGGTCATAAATGATACGACTTCAAAACTGGCACAGCGAAAAGCTTTTTCCAAATCATAACTATTGTGCCACATTAGTTCAAACATGATGAAGAGCGTGAAGCCTGCGGCTATGCTCAAAATAGAACTTCAAACTCGGTGTTCTTCCATAAAGCGAGTGGCTTCACTCTTAATCGTCGAGGGTAAAGAAGCGTGAAGTTGATTCCGGAAAGGAAGCAGAAAAAGCGTTCCCTGGCACTCGATGAGCGGTGAATGGAAAAATTCGGTACTATCGTTGTGGGTTGAAAAAGCCGCCGGTAGCAGTTGTTCCCATAGCGTAATTCACGCTATCGAAAAAGGCTCATGCCCGCTCCCCAAAACGAAAATATGCACGCGATGGTCAGTACCAGGTAGATACTCCATATCCATTTGGCGTTTGTCGAGAGTCTGGATGCAGTCTTGTCTTGATCGGACCTAGGCTTTCGGCACCGAATACGCGCACCGAACCGCCGACGAAGGATGGTAGAATGGCGATTGTAAAGAATACATACCCAGTCCGTCTCATCCATTGCGTCGTTGAACGCCAAAAATAGGAGGCCGTGGGGAGTGCTTCTACGTCGTCGATGATGGTGGCTCCGGTGGTTGTAAAGCCCGACATGGTTTCAAAAAGGCCGAAGCTACATTCGTGATATACCCGCTGATAAGGGAAGGGAAGCATGCCGAACACGCTGAAGATAATCCATGAAAGCGTCACGACGAGGTAAGCGTCACGGCGCGACATGCTGTTATCGGCATTGCGTCCGAGCAGTTGGAGGCTGAATCCGGCCACGCATTGAAGACAACAGTAATGGCGAACGCCGGCATATCGTCTTCGCCGTAGTAGAACGCCATGATACAGCAGAGTGCTAGCAATAGTGCTTCGATCATCACAATGATCCCAATACCCGATATATGGTTTTCGGATTAATCATCAGTTGAACAAGTTTTCTATCTTTTTCATGTTGACGCTGTGGCAGAACACCATGACGGAGTCGCCCGCTTCGAATCTGTGTGTTACCCGAAATCAAATGTCCTTCGCCATTACGCACCAATCCACTGAGGGTAACGCCGGCTCGGCAGCCCCAGATCTTTCACGGTTTGGTTGTCACCTTGGCACCTTCCGATGGGATAAATTCAGCTACGTCGGCATTGGCACTCATCAGAAAGCGCACATTGATGCACATTGGCGTCGAGCATCATCTGATAGATGTGGCTGGCCGCAATGGCCTTCTTATTGATGATTGTGCCGATATCAAGCGCTCTCGGCCATGCTTACGTAGTCCATAGTCTCCACCATAGCCACGGTTTTTCTTACTTTCCCAACCGCTTGGCTGCGAGACAAGCGAGGATATTCGTTTCGGCATTGCCCGTCAAGGCCACGAAAGCCTGCGTATTCTTTGATACCCTCTTCGGTGAGCAACGCGATGAAATCGCGACCGTCGCCATTGATAACCATGGCTTGCTTCTCATCGAGCAGATCATTGAGATGTTCACAGCGTTTGTTATCTATTTCTGCGATTTTCACGTCCATATTCAGGCATCGTCTTCACGGCACGCACAGCCGTACTGACCGCCCCCATCACCATGGACGTTCTTCACGTCTCACATAATGCCCTTACCCACAATCTTTCGGATGTAGGGAATGTATTGGCGCGTGGTCATGAAATAAAGCTCAATCATAGAGTTTTAGCCTCGTCGTTACCGTTCGGGATGAGTGGTTTCGTCACCCCGTTTGATAGCCACCACGTGATAAGGGTCGTTGTCCGCTGATGTTTCTGAGCGGTTCGTTGAGTATTTCGTCAGCTTTCCGCAGTTTGATACCCAACATGACCAAAGCTCCACCATGCACATCTCACCGTTGACGGACCCAACTCATCTTGAGTCCCGTTGTTGATATCTGTCAGGCCAGCATTTCCGGATAAATCAATGACGGACACCGAGTGTGTGAAAGAACTCTTCCAGTTCGGGTTGTGTATATTCGAGTTGTCGATTTTTGGCTACCCTGTCTCTTTGGCGCCCAATGCTTTGGCCAGTGTGCAACTGGTCACAGTGCGGCTCTCATCGGGCGTAAACGGCAATGAAAAGGTCGCTTTTCCCAACTCCCGCGTCACGTAAATCTGCGATACTGGTGAGGAAGCACACAGCGTCATGAGGTCGAGGTCGATTCCGACTCGTCTAAACGGTCGCTATTGTCCATCAGAATGATGCCGTTATTGCTCGTGAGAGCAGTTAATCAAATAAGTTCCGATGGCATCAGGCACCGCAAACGAGATAATTTTATTTTAAGAGTTGTTTTCATCGCTGTCCTTTATCGTAACCGCAGAGCTGTTTCTGCTGTTCGATAGTTCCTGCGTTCAATAAATCGATCGGCATACCCACACGTGTTATCTTCGGCGTGAAACCGTGATCGTTCATCCATTCCGTACGGGCGAGCCCATACCATCTTTATCTCCGTACACCATCTTCAATGGTGACGCGGCTGCAAATTCTCGGCCGATTTCATGCAATATGTCCCGTCGAGTGGCTCAGGAAGCGCACGTCGTGGCGGAGCTATGCCGGGTGAGGAGTGCTCTTGCAGTTCGTCGATGATGTTTTCCACCTCCACACCTATCGGGCCGATGGTCAGCTGCCGGTCATCAAGCTGCCGTCACGTAGCTTCCGCCCCTCATGCCGATTTCTTTCCAACGGACATTTCCAAATCGACGAGCGAACGAGGGCCGCGGATAGCGAATCACGAACGTACTTTGGCGGGCAACTGTGCCGCGTACATCAGTTTGCGGAAGCTCGTGCTCGTCCATCGACTGGCAATCGTGAGATTAGGAATGGGGCGCAGGCCGCCATATCAAATATTCCATGATGGTTGGGCCATCAGGACCACCAAAACCGGCCCGGCTCGATACTAGGACAACAGGCAGATGAAGGATCGCCGTCGTGGATGATGTTGTCAGGCCCGCGCGCGAAAAGGCACTGTAGATGCTGCAGAAAGGAATCATGCCATCTTTCTGGCCATACCTCCTGAGAAAAGTGACGGCTCGGCAATACCGGACACTCAAAAAGCGTCCCGGTATTTCTTTCATGCGCGATACTCATGGAACATCCTGTAGGCTTTGGCCGGCGTAATGCTCACGATACGCGGGTTCTGCTGGCCAGTTCCAAGAAGGTAGCGCCCAAAAACATTCTGGAAGTTGGGCGGCATGTGTTTTCGTATTCTGCACCTTGCGCAGCCCCGTTACGGGTCGAACATGCCCGGCGCATGCCATATCGTGGCTTGCTGTTCGGCCGGTTTGTAGCCCTTCCTTTGGTTGTATGTAGGGTGAAGTAGCTTCGCCCTCGCGTCTTTCAACTGATTGAGCAGTCTTACGACATTTTCACGTCGACCATCGAAAGGGCCGAAGTAGCGGATATTCATTCCTCAAAGATATTCTGCTGATGACCGAGCGCGCTCTTCAAAGCGTTGTCAGACGGATGAGCCCTCTGCGACGCTCTTATCGTTGAGATAGTTTTGTTACTCAGCCATTGGCTGGCCTTAAAGCGCAGCTTGCTGTAGGTGGCATTGGTGTCGAGGTTCAGCAAATATTGCCCATGCCGCCCACGGCGCGGTCAATCGACATGTCGTTGTCGTTGAGAATAATGAGCAGGTTGTTAGAGCGTACTCTGAAACGTTGTTGAGTCCTTCAAATGCCAAACCTCCACCCTGCGTTATCACAATCACGGCCACCATATGGCGGTTGGCCGCGGACGGGTCGTCGCGGCTTGTTGCTCGGCGGCAACGGCCATCCTGAGCGCCGCCGATATGGAGTTGCTGGCATGTCCGCAGGTAAACGTGCGTCGTATTCGCTTTCGGCGTGGGGAACGGGCGATTCCACGGAATTTGCGGTTCGTACCAAACTGCTCACGGCGCCCCTGTCAATATCTTGGTGTCCGTAGGCCTGATGGCCCACGTCCCAAAACGATGCGGTCGGAAGGTATCAAACACGTAGTGCAAAAGTTACGGTAAGTTCGCTAGCACTGCCCCAGCGCAGCGTCTCGGGGTTTACACTGACCTCTTGAATGATATTTTCACGAAGTTCTCTACAAACTTCGGGCAGTTGATCAGTCGTAAGCCTCGAAAATCGGATGGATATTCTATCTGTTAAGTAACTTAAATTCTTTGGAATCCATCAGTATTCATTTATCTACGCATATAAGTCGCAAGCATAATGTAGTGATACGAGCCGATAGCGCGTTGCCTGTTTCACGGACAAACGGCAATCGGGCAAGCGCTTACGTCCCTATTACTGAGCAAGTACTATATGATGCAAAAGGTAATAAAAAGCACCAAAAGAAACCATATATATATCGAAAAAGGAAACGGCATGGATATGGCGGTCTGAAAGTTGGTCAGAACGATTCGGAAGAATATTTACAAAAAGCCACTAAAAACTCGACTTGTAGCTCAATAAATATGTTGGAAATAACGAAGGAAATGCGATTTTCGCAAATCGCTGTGCGTCAGCTGATTACGTGCTACATCCAAATCACGCGTTTTTGACCGCTCAATATATGCTTTTACCTTCTTAAAAGTTGCCCTTTTGTGTTAAAAGTGGCCCTTTACGTGCTAAAAGCACAGCTATGACCATGTGAAAAGGGCCTCTATTACAAACCGAAGAGGGCGTTGAGACACTTTTGAAAGCGTATTTAGTATGGAATTCTTTTGCTAGAATGGTCGTCCGGAAGGTCGTTTTTGGGAGCATAAAACTTTACAAAATGCCGAAAAATAGCCTTTTGAAGATGGGGGTGGTCGTCAGGCAGGGTTATAAAACATACATCTTATGGATATTTTAAGTCTATGATGTGATAATCTGTATTATTTTTGTATTTTTGCAAAATCATTTAATAAACTGAAACAAAATGCGTAAAACGGTAATCTTAAGTCTATGCATGGCAAATGTCCATGACACTTTCTGCCCAGAACAAGGGCGGTATTTCAACCGACATGTTGCAGCGATTCAGCAGGCGCGGCCCTCGTCCGTAGTCGAAAAAGGCGTTGGCCAACGCCATCGCGTCGAATTCCATTGACGATTTGGCCAAGAACAACAGGGCTTTGGTTGGAAATTGATGATCATTTTTCGGTGATGACGCCGTCTCAGAAGTCAGTCTATAAACCAGAAGAGTTCGACGCTGCTGGATGTTTTATGGACTGAATGTGTTGCGCGCTAACTTCGGCGCTGACCCACAAGGGTGAGCAGACCGTGGAGTTCTCGCATGCCTATCTTTCTTTTGGGATCAACTGAAAAGGCTAATCTCATGCTTCTTTGCTAGCGTTATCGATCGCGCGAACAAAACCCCATAGAAGACCCGCAGGTGCAGTTCTTCTTCCGTCATCCGGTATCGGATGGAGGTACGTTCTGCGGTGCTGCTGAATTTGGTTGAAAAAGTATGGTTTGGTGCTCTATGAGCGTTATGCCCGAAAGCTACTGCCACAACAATACGTCACGCATGGATCGCCCTGTTTCGTCGAAGTTGCGAGAGTTTGGGCTTGAACTCCGCAAGATGGTACGCCAAGAAGAAAACCCGCTGCCATCCTCAGCGCAAGACCGAAATGTTGGGCACCATCTCACCGCATGCTGAGCCTGGCATTGGGCGAGCCTGTGAAGGAGTTTACCTATATGTTCCGTGATAAAAAGGGCAACCTCCGTAGTGAAACCCCGTCGTTTCACCCCAAGGAGTTCTATAATGTTGGCGGTCGGTCAGCCTCTTAATGGCAGTTTCATCATGGTGATGAACGACCCACGCCGGGCCTTGTATACAAGATCGCGAAGTAGATTTAGATCGCCATGTCTCATGATGGTCACAACTGGAAATATCTCAATCTGCCGATGCGAAGCGAAATCGCAAACCGGCCATTGCTTCGCTTTAAAGACGGGCGTAAGCTGCAAGTTATGTCGCAGGTAAGCAAGCTGATCGTAAATCGGGTTATTCCACACTTGATAACTACGATTATGCCACTCTCTTTGGTACCACATCTGGTGCGACAGCGTCGAGCGCATTGAAACATTTGATAGTGGATCAACGCACGCTACGACGTTGTCGGCAGTAGATCGGATAGCGCCGGCAAAGCCCGTAAAATGGATGGTAGAAAACAGTTGGGGCATTGAAAGCGGCCATAAGGGCTGTGTCATCGACTAACGACTGGTTCAACGAGTATATGTTCCGATTGGTGGTGAATAAGAAGTACGTGAGCGAGAAGTTGCTGCGACTTTGACCAGAAGCCGGTAATGCTTACGTCGGACGATCCTCTGTTCGGGGTAGACGACCAAGCCGATGTTGACGCTATAGCCATACGCCCGTCGCTGACAGGGCAATGAGCAATAGCATAGCCACACGCCGCGGCTGCAGAGGTAGATATGTTCTATCGACGCGCCGGGGAGGTGTGTGTTATGTACGCTCACAGCAAGAGCGGTCATGCCGCGCCAACAAGTCGGCGCAGCAGGCTGTGGAGGAAAGGGAAAGAACGTAGTGGCGAACACGCTGACGGCTCCGTAAAGGATGAGCGTGGTCAGCGGGATGACGATAAGATTGCTTAGGAGGAAGTAGGTAGCCATCCGTCCGAAGTAATAGAGCACGAGCGGGGCGGTTGTAAGTTGCGCGCGCCAGCGACGTAGCCATGAGATCTGTGAACCATTGAAGGTCGGAAACGTCGGAGCAGCCTACCGATGGGGCCGGAGTAGATGAAAATGCCCGCGACGGACATGAACGATAGCTGAAATCCCACGTCCCACAGGTAGGGGGCGATGGATGATGAGCATGATGATGGCCGTCAGCGACAGCGTGTTCATGCTCATCTTGTCGCGGTGGAGTGCGCGATGAGACCGTAAATGGTGATCATGGTAGGCCGAACGAATTATCGACGGCGGCAGGCCTACCATCATGGCGTAGGGCCCAAATGGCCACGAGGCTGAGCAGGTTGCCCGCAAGATGGCGCGAAAGAAGGACCAGCAGTATGAAGTAAATGATGGAAAGGTGCAGCCCGGAGAGCGCTAAGATGTGGGAAGAGCCTGTTTTTGAGAAAATCGTCACGCGTCTGTTGGCTGAGCATCGACCTGTCGCCCAAGGTCATGGCGCAGAAGTGACTGCCTTCGCGCCCATTTGCGATTGTCGGAAGTGCTTGGCCAGCTGCTCCGTAGCGTCAGCGCACGCAGTTTTGCTCGAGCTGGCTGCATGCGCAGGAATACCGCCGTATGGTATTTCCATTAGCGAATAAACGTCTCGCCCGTAGCCATGCACCTGCATCCAACGTTGAGTAATCGAAGTGCGGGTGGCGGTCGTCGCCGACGTTTGATTTCGGCCTCTGCGATGAGGTTGCTGCCCGCGGCTCAGCTGGCTGTCATGACGTTCGTCGTGCGCAGGATGGCAGCTCTGACCTTCGCGACGCCGGAGCGGCTTGCCTTCCAGTTCGGTGGTAATGAGCAGGTCGCAGCGTATAATTTTGCCACGAATCTGAGGTTGGTTGGCGATAAGAGCTTGAAATGGACGCTACCTGTGGGCAATGGGCGGTCGGTTTGGTAGTGATTAAAGGTGATAAGCAGGCTGCCGAAAAGCATGGTTGTCGTGAGAATAGCCGTGCTTTGCCATTTGCCACGACAATAGGGCTGCCAGAGGTTGGCGCCACTCGAATACTAGCGTGGAAAGAGAAAGGTGGAGGTAGCTCCCTCGGCCGCAATGCCGGCTGATCAGCATGACGGCAATGCGCAATAGCGGGTTGAGTTGCGTAATTTTGATGTTCAACGAAGAGTTCATGCTTTTTCCGGTTGATTATCAATGTAAAATACAAAAATAACGTTTTTCTGTAAAAAGTGATACGCGAAACGATTAAGCTGCATGCAGGAAAAATGGTAATTTTGTAAGCCTATTCCACATGGAGTATTATTTTAGAATTACATTTGTTCTGTAAAGAAAATCATCATTGTCATAAAAATAAGACTTGTGAATAAAAGAGATTGATAGGTATGGTTTCAGGTGCGGCCTTGGCGGTGACGCTGCTCGTAAGTGCTGCGGTAAACAACGAACCGATTACAAAAGCAATGACACAATCGTTGTCAATACGACTGAAATCAGCAAGGGCGTGCGTGAGCTCAAAGGGCTACGCCGGTACTGATTTACATCAAGAAGGATAAGGTGGTAAAAGTGGAAAACGCTTTCCAATCGTGAGACGCTGCAATATCTTGCCAAAGCCAAGGAGGTTTTGAAGGTGTTTGAAGGAAAACTGTCAAGAAAGCAAGTCAGATGGAGGTTGATTGCGTGAGCGGTGCTACCTATACATCTCAAAAGCTTTGTAAAGAATGCAGCAGGGCTGAAATATTATAAGAATAAAAGTAAATTTAACCTCCTGTTCGCATGTAAGCAGTGATAGGAATGTTGTCTTATCGCTAAGCGGCTATTTGTTGTTTTGACTAAAATGGTTGCTTTTTGCGGCATGTAAAGATCGTGCGAATAGCGTCCATCTTTCCGTGGATGTTCGCTCGCATATTTATTCATGGTATCCAAAAGTCATTTATTGTTAGGGATAGGTAAGATATTTATGTAACTTTTGTGTCCGCAAATTATGGATAGGACTTTTCATCGGCACTTTTCTATTGTAACAGTTTGCGGAATCGTTACTTTTTGGTGATTCTTGCTTTCTTATTTTGGTCGAAAGCCGCCATCCTCGGATTCTTGTTAATACTTGTAGTGGTCATTCTAATGGAACGTATGCTCCATACGTCGTATCGCTTTTGTACGACAAGGTCACGAACAGGTGCTGATTATAGACCGGGACGATTGGCAAAGCACCGCGATTCGATTGTCGGAAGTAACCAAGGTGACGCCGTCTGTGACGTGATGGGTGGCTTTGAGCCATTTTTGTGATGATTGATGTATGGCGTCGATCGCATGTTGGCAGTAACCTGAGGAGGAGAAAGCATTCTGCAAGGAGCTGATGAAGAGAATAAATGATTATGATGAAGAGAAGAATTAGCTTGCCGGAGTGCAGGAAATACTTGATAACTTTTTGCTTTTATTGTTGGTTTGCCCTGTGTTCGCACACAGGTCGAAAACGAAGTGATAGACCTTGAAGACAATGAAGAATCTGATTCGGCTTTTGATTTTGGGCCTCAGTCCCGACACGATTACGCGTCCTTGGCCCCAAAGTGCAGTACCGGTCTGGGCCCAATTATTGGAGGGAGATATGTTCAAGACTTCTCGGCGGGCATGATGGTTTAGTGACTTTAGACGCGGATTCCGTCATTTTTAAGTATAATGAACGACAGCTGATGCGACCTAGCCAGCACGATGAAAGTCATTACCGCCATCACCGCCATTGATCAGTTGGGAGGTGATTATCAGTTTAAGACAGACTTGTGTTATACAGGTAAGGTTGAGGACGCACGCCCGAGGTGATATTTACTGTGTGGGAGGCTTGATCCGCGTTTTTAATAGTGACGACCTCAATGCCTTTGTAGAGGCTATTAAGAAGATGGGCGGACACATTCAGGGTCGTAATTACAGCCGATAAGAGCATGAAAGAAGATAAAAGGTATGGAGAAGGCTGCGTTGGGATGATGATAACTGGACACTTTCTCCCTTGCTGATCAGTAAAAAGGACTCGTTTGTCAGCCGATTTTATCGGCTTTTGCTCGCTGCGGATGTGATGTTGGAGGTCGCAACTACGGAAGGAAGGAAGCTGAATGACGCTTATCGCATCGTGACACGTTTTCATACGATCGACCAAATCTGATGCGGATGTTGAAAGAAAGCGATAATCTTTATGCCGAATCCATGTTTTTATCAGCTTGCTGCCAGCACCGGTAATCGTCCGGCATCCGACCGCAGTGCGCGAAACGCGTCATCAAACGGCTGGTAACAAGCATGATTGAACTGGCACACTATAAACTCGCTGATGGTTCGGGCCTTTCCTTATATAATTATGTGTCTGCTGAATTAGAGGTACGCATGCTACGCTATGCGTTTATCGTAATGAAAACAAATATCTAATCACTCACCTTACTCAGGCACCGCTGGCCAATAGCAGGTCACGACTGAACGCTGAGAAAAAGCGAATGAGAGGCGCGTTTACCAACGGCAACGTCAAGGCAAAAGACGGGAACGGTGACGGGTAATAGTAGTCTGGCCGGCTATTGCATCGCCCTTCCAATGGGCATCGCCGCGTTTTTCCAATCATAATATCAATCAGGGCCTTTTGCATGGGAAGAATGGAAGAGCTTTTCAGGATAAAGTATGTATCGGTCCCTTTGTCAACCTAATTGATCGGTTGGCGGAAAATGATTATCTGGTCAGCGAGAATACCTTACTCCGAAATCGTGTACCGTTAGTCGGATAGCTGTTGGACGAAAGAAGCGGCGTATCTCGACTCGTCTGGTCGTGCCAGAAGTTGGTGCAAGCATACGGCTTTAACGTGTCATCGGTCGACAAACCGATCTCTCGAAACAGCCGAGTTGCTGCTGCTGGCCGGATGTTACAACCGAAGCGATATCGCGTGTCAACGCAGCCTGGTCGACGATAGCTGACGTCGAGCCAGCATGTTCAAATTGTGGTTGATTCCACGGTTTTCTCTGTGCTTGTATTCTCATCTTGCCTCATTGTTATTCTTTTGAGTCACGCTTTGGTTGTTTGGCGGCTTTGGCTCTTTGGGCGTGTTACCAAACAACTTGAAACTGCCGACTTTATTCTATAAGCAAGCCCCACAACCCAGCTTGCTCAGCATTTCGTTGAGCTGAACACCTCGTCATATTCAGTCCCCAATACGGGTGGTGCGCATTCCAGCGCTCGCCGTAAGATTGAAATTTGGAAAGTCATATCGACACTCAGCAGGGGGCTGAAGCCTCGTTGATGCTTACTGGATATGTTATAGATGCCGTGAGGAACCCAGTGTTGTCTCGTACCGCCAGTGATGAATCCCAGCCCATCTGGCGTATTCTGGAAAGAAGAATAGCTGCTGCCAGCACCCACTAGCATAAATGCTCTTTATAAGCATGGTTGATATTGAAGCCTGAAAACTTCACGGAACCACGGTAAGCTGCTCCAAACCATTGTAGCGAACAGGACCAGCCTTTGGCAACAGTCGGGTGAGCTGGAAACAGGTCGAGCGAACCTCCACCCGTGTAAGTGGCAAGGAATGCGGGAACCAGCACGTCGGAGCTGAACTTGTCTACTGGATTTGCCGCGGGATCGTATTTACCTCCTCCCGGCATGGGCGCGTTTAGATAGCGGGCTTCTACACGACCGCGGAAGCCCTCTAATGAATGACAGAAAACGCTCAAAGCTGGCACTATAGCAGCCACTGTCGGTGGCATCGCCGATTCCCCAACGCACTCCGAATAGATATGCGTCGTCATCGTAAACGTGCCACCTGTGTCAGTCGTTGGTGAACCGGAGCACATGTATTGAATGCTTCTCACCTGTGTTATGGTGCGCGAAGCGTGCAGGTCGATTCTGAAATGGTTGAACGGTTCGACCGTAGCTCTTATCTGTAGGTCTTCCGAAGCATTGGTTGTGGCCGGCGTTGCCACGGAGTCATTGCGCAATAGCCATCCTCTTTCGTCGGCTTGGTCAATATAGGAGTCGCCGGTCAGCGCAAAGGCGAAGTCGACTCGGAGCAAACGCGCCCGTGCCACGGGTCTGTCCCAAGGTGTTACCGGCGGTGGGCATGCGCGAATCCCGGCAAAGACACATCGCGTATTGATTGCGGTAAGATACGGTCACGTTGCGCAACATCATCATAACCCGAGCTGTGCTTTGGGCCATCCGATACCAGCTTTTCTCCTCTAATGGAGCCTGTGTCGTACGGGAAACCTGTACCTTTTAAGGCCGAGTCAACTTTATAATGGCACTTTGATCTCTGCGTCGATTCGCTTGTAACAATGTGAAGTTTCAAATTTTTGCCATCAGCCGTTTTGTGGCTGTAACAATGATACGTTTCCGAGTTCCCTGCCATGTGTCAGCAAGTGTCAGGACAGAGTCGGGCAACAGCGTAATCCTCCTTCTGAAAGTTCTTGGTCTTGTTGCAGGACACTTCTTCTGTTGATCGGTCTTTCGCCCCTGCGCTGTAGACTTTCTGATCGGTTGCATTGCGCGTTTTGCTACCTGGATTGTCGTGCACGCGCTTCTGCCGGGCTCTCTTTTGTTCGTTGGCCGCCTTGAGGAAAGGAATGTAGTTACAGAGCCTAACGAGGTTGAAAAGCGCCGCTGAGCGACAGGTTGCGGCTGTTCATTATCGTATTGCCTAATGATGAACCGTCTTCCAGTTTCGTTCCTCTCACCCACTGTATGCGCCCGTGTAGTTACCGTTAGGCCGTTATCCAGTCTGGCAACCGAATCAGACGAGCGGCGCGTTGGCATGACAACGAGAACACTGGTTGTGAGTCGAGCGGCGTCTCCATGGCGGGATAGATTGCCAGACAGAGTCTTTCCAAGCCGAATACCGGTCTGGATAGGAGGTCTTTGGTCTTCACAGGAGTGTAGGGTTCTTCTATCTGAGCGTGAGTCGCGCTCTCAAAGTTGACACATGCAGATCATGTTGGTCAAATCCCATCGCAACGAAGTCACGGTTCCACAGGAATTGCTGACTGAAGTTGACGGAAGCTGATTTTCCATCGTATCCATATCCTGCTCCTGCAATTCATAGTAGTTTCGTCAGTTCTGAGTTGAAACCAACGGACTGTGGCAGCCAATTGAATCCGAATTTTCTTTGAACAAGTCGAGCTTTCATTTCGACTTGCTTTTGACCTGCTTTGAGTGGTTGCCAAGACGTGTCAAAATCGCGTCCAGTTTGTAGTTGATTGAGCCACGCCAGTTCGTTTCGCGATTCTCGTAAACAGTCGCGTTTGTCCCGACGTCTGTGTTTGCGCTGGCTGTATGAGAACGCGAAGCTATTGGGATCATAGGGCATCGGATGACGCTGGTCTGAATACCGACGCGCGTTCGAGATAGAGAGACAGTGATGTCGCGCCCGTAAGTTACGCCGCAATATTTTCTACCGAATCGCGCCCTTTTTCGACACGGTTGCATCGAGTGCGTCTTTCAGTCGCATATCCGTATCCGTGCCGGATTATACTTGGGTTTAGTGCGGATATCTTTGCTGTAACTGTAGTACAGGGATGGAAACCTGCCTGCTCGGGGAAGAATTTGCATGAGTTCAAATGCTTGCCGTCACGCTGTATTGGTCTCTGTCGTCATTCGCCTGCTCCTGTCTGCCGCGTGCCTTTGTGCAGTTGCCGTCCCTGCGCTACATGTCTGCCCCGCACGCTACGGCGCCGAGATCCGACAGTTGAACGTTCAGGGTTTCGGAGCGGCCCATCCGCTTTGTTGTCATGGTCTCCTGAGTCTGAGTTCATTCACCCATATCGCGCCTTCGCAGGTGTCTGGGCGATTTGTTTCACACCAACGATCATCGTCTTTACTTCACCCAATGTCGGATTACCTTGATGGTGGTTCGCTGGCCGTGGATTGTTAGGATCGTATGGCGCTGAAACTCCGTGTTGAAAAGCAGCATTGCCTTCCGTTCTCGACTTTGTTTCTTTGCTTTTTCAGATCCGCAAAAGCCGAATCGGAATATCGATCATGTTTTCGCGTGGCCACTACCACGCGGCGTTGCGACGGCGCACGTTGGTCATAGTGTCCCGGAGGCGTAAGTTTCTAGGGGGCACTTCATATTCATAATAGTTGTTCTTATAGTCGCCCTGCCGTATGAAGACAGCGATCTGGTCGTCTTTTCAGGTCTGTTACGTCCTGTCGGAGGGCATTGGCGTGGACAAACATTTCAATCGGCGATACTGACGCATGTCGATCGTCGTGTTTTTATATACCGCTGACTCACCACGCGACAGATTCTCGACCACAAGATCCAAAGCCTGCTCATTACTCATCACCACCTGTGGCTGCGCGGGTCCTGAATACGATCTGTTCCGGGCGGAACAACACTAGTTGACAGGTTCCTTCGCTGTTCCTCCTCATGTTGACAGCGCTGGCCGTCAAGGTTCCCGTCCCCGCCATCTTATCTAATTGCTGCCCTGGAGAGCCGCCAGTCGCCGCGTACCAGATCAAGACTACCGAATCGTAAGACAATCGGATGCTGGAAACCAGTTAGGAAACATACGCCTGAACGGATGGAAGTAAAGTCGGATATGCCACCGAATCGTTTCTGAAACTCATTTTACCGGAATACGGAACTGATACCAGTTGACCGTTTCTTTATTACCGTTGCGCAGCGAGTGCACGTATTCACGCTTGTCGACGATGGAGTTTCGGCCTACCTCCCATGTCGTTCGGACGAATGGAAACGCGGTATTCAAAGTATTTTTCATACTCGTTCAACGTAGTCCTGATTGATATCTTCCACGTCGTGTCGTTTTTATATGACGTGTCGTATGTTCCTGCCGCTCGTTCGCTGTCGGGTGAGCTGCTCCCGTGGGTTGTTAATGTACTCGTAGTCGCAGAATGTCGGCCTCATGGCGTCGTCATAATCACTTCCACGGAAGTAGTGGAGTGTCGTTGGCCGGGTCGTTCGTGATGGAGTCGAGCACAGCCTGACTCACCTTACCCTCCGATAGCGTTGAGGAAAGGCTGATAACTCGCGAACGAACGTTCTTGTTCGTCGGTCAGTCCATTGAAGCCCACGTCCTGCAACTGTCGTGCTCCGGACGAAGTGGCAAAGGCATAAGTGGTGGTCGTCTGCGTAGGAATACGTCCCCATTGGGTTGTTGTGAAGCTGTTTGAGCCGTCACCGGCATGCCACTTTCAGAATTTCTTGCCGTCACCCAATATATCCTCGCTCACTTCGCCCAAATTGATTGGTGAAATCGCCGCCATATCGTGGGCGTTGGGTTGCTGACGCGAATAGATAAAGGGTCGAGCAACCAGAATTCAATACTCTACGTTCGCCGTTTCAAAGTCGCTCGTGTCGAGTTTTCGCATCATGGCGCCCCAATGGCGCTGTGGCTGTCGCAGTGTTCCGTCGGGATTGAGGTCAGGATTGAAGTTGTAAGGCCCGCGTTCGTTAGGGTAATAGCCAAGTTGAGGATGTTCAGCGTACTGGCCGCGCCGCCGCTGTTGTATACACTGTAGTCTCGGTTGGGGAAAAGTTCACGCATATACACCTCACGCACGTAGTGATTGCTCAGCTGATTCAGGTCACTTTTAATGTGTCCGGGCGTCAATGAGCTACCGCGGCGTGTAAACAGCGGGTCGATATAGTACCAAGCGAGCAGGCTTGGCCGTAGCCGCCGGCGGCGTTGTCTTATCGCCAGCTCCGAGAACATGGATGGCACGTCGATATAAACCCATGACGATGGCATAGACACCGTCAATGGTGGTCTTCGAGGCCTCGAAATCGTCCCAGTGATACGACGCGTTGTCCCAGTGCCGCGGCTCTGTCCGGCCATCAGTTGGGCAAATTCGCCTGTCAACGATATCCTGTGAAGGTTGCGTCAGATGTGAAACGGCAGTTTGTCGAGCATGCTGGTGAGCCATTGACTTTCCTTTCTCCAGTTGATATTCAGCCCCACAGTGTAGTGTTGTTGAGCGGTTCGCACCCATGGCCACCTTTGTTTATCATGGCCTGTTCCTGCAAGTGTTGCAGCGTTCCGCTCAGCTGAAGCTGAAAAGTCATATTGCCAGTTCAGTCCCAGCATGGTCTTGCGCATTTGGCTATAATCCGTGTTGTTCTCGAGCTGAAAACATTCACCGGGCGTACCTGCGTCGATAATGCTCTTTGTTGATGTATTCACTCGCCGGCGCTGTAACTACGGGTGTAGTCAGAGCCTTCGGTGAGCTTCACGCCGCCCGCCGTCACCACCACAGAGCCTTGTGGCACGTTAAAAGCATTGAGCGAAATGACGTTGGCACTCGACCTCTGAACTGGCTGACGAACATGAATTTGTCTTTCTCCGCTATCTGTCGCTACGGTTCGGGTAGAGTCGTAGAGTTCGGTAGCGGCATATTTGGCGGCCGTAGCGGGTTGAACGCCTTGCTTTTCAGATATTTGTAAAGGTAATCGCCGAAAGGTTCGGGCCACGGGGAAGAACACTCGGCCGTTGCTGACGGTATATCCGTCTCAGAAATCAAAGCGACCGTCGCCGAGCGTTGTTGTTCTGGTCCAATCGGTCGGCTCCAAGCACCTGATGAGTGGTTGGCTCTTCACTTCAGGTTCGGGAATGAGGTCAGATACACACCTGTGGTGTCGCTTTGATACTACATCGAGTCTGAATTTGTCCTTCTGATATTGTCACCCAGCCTGTAGACGTTCTTCATCATCAGTCGCCAGTTGCCCTGTGACGGATTATTGCTCGTGTTTTTCAGTGCGCTTTGACGACGGCTCGGTTTTCACGTCGTCTTGTCGTCGGCAAACTCACCCACCTGATACGTGCGTCCGCCTGCCGTATATTCAAAAGCTACGGCTCAAAACCTGATCGGATTGCAGCGTCGTTTTGAGCGAAATGTAGCCTAAAGCCGTGTTGATGGTGTAGGAACTTGGGTCGAGTCAGCTACGGCATTGGCCACCTTTTCAAAGTCCTGCCGCCCGCCAATCCCAATGCTTCGAGCTGCGTTGAGGCTCGGTCAATGTCGCGGATGGCCGCGTTACCGTTGAGTGTGGTATATTCGGAGTTGGCCTGATTATCGGGCACGGCATATCCCATCGTAGACCAAAGCGGGGTTGCTGATTTTCCGGTTTTCGCCCAAATCCGTCAGCGCAACGATGTTGCGGGTGTTCATGGTTGAGCCCGACTTGTTCGTTATCCACACTTCTATGCGGTTGATGGTAACTCCGCTCGTGACGTGGGGCAGCTTTCGCATGCCTTCATCGTAGTAGTTCAAGAAAGTGTTGGCTCAGATAGAAGTGGGTGTTTTTCCCATATCCGGGCCGCGTTGATTTCAAACGGCGTCATCTGTACGCCGCCTTTTGGAGCGCACGCTCTTGCTCGAACTCTTCTGCGACGCTACGAGCTGTGCTCAGCCTTCCGAACTGCATGTCTGTGCGCACGCCGAAGAGCGAACTGGCACCTGTCACAAGAGCGGAGGTGCTCGGAAACGACACGCTACCAATCTCTACTAATTTGATGATGTCGTCTTCCTTGCCGTCGTATTTCAGTTTCAGGTTCTGCGTCGAAGTCGAAGGTGAGCGTCAGTGTTGTAATTGAGGTCTCATGTTCACCTTGTCGCCCACCCTTGCCATTGACCGACAGATTGATTTTCTCGTCAAAATCGAGTGCGGTCGTCTTGCGGTTGCGGATGGATAGCGAAGGGTTTTTCAATGTTCTTGATAGTTCCTCTGAGTTTGAGTTCGGCCGTTCCCTGCGTGCGGATGCGCACACCGCCGGGTCCGGAAAAATCTTTTCGGCCGGTCCGAGATCGAAGCGCATGTCGCTGAAATCAAACTTTCCTTTCCTTTTTCTGAAAGATTTCATCGTTCTGGCCCGGAAGAACGCGTCGCGACGGCGGCGGTCGAGCCATTAGTGCATGTATTCCGTGAGCGTCATCACGATGGGCGCGCTCAGATAGGTTCCGCCTATCTTGCGACCTATTACGTAGCGTTGCAGGCTGTCGTTGTAGGTCACTTCGTACCGCAGATTGGCGGGTTGGCGCAGATCCAGCGTACTCGAGTCGAGGTCATCGTAGGTGATGGGCGTGGTACGTTGTACGCGCCAGCGAGGTTTGCCGCCCTGAATCGTGTCGGAACCGCTCCTCGTCTGTGCCCGTCTTGCCGGTTTGCGAACGTGACGTATGCTGAAGAAAAAGGCACGGCAAGCGCATAACTTACGACAAAGGTCGCAAGAAATAGCATGCTTATCAACCGGCTCTTTTCTTCATCTAGCCTTATTTTATGCGCTTGAGGGCCCTTTACCACCATCTCTATGGGCATATCGGGTGTTTCTTTGTAAGATGCCCGCAACCACTTTGGCTGCCGGTGCCGGTGAGAAACCAAGCATTGTGAGCGTTCGCACGGCCTCGTCCTTGACAGCCGAGTTAACCAATGGCGCGCCTCCGCTCTGTGTACCGACGTGGAGTTCATCGACGCGCTGCTGGCCATGATTTTTTGTCTTTTAGGTCGACACGACGCGTTGGGCCGTCTTGAGTCCGATACCTTTCACGCTCTTAATCATCCGTTCGTCGCCCGTCGCGATGGCATTGCAGAGTTCGACCGGTGTCATGGACGAGAGCATCATGCGTGCCGTGTTGGCACCGACGCCCGAAACCGTAATCAGTAGGCGATAGAGGCCCGCTCCTGCTTGTTTCTGAAAGCCGAAAGCGTAAAACTCATCGTCGCGACCGCCCGTTACCAGCGATTCGTGTACGAATAATTTTACCTGCTTTTTGCCCTGAATGGCCGTGTAAGTCTGTCAGTGAAATGTTGAGCGCGTACCCTATTCCCGCGGCTTCTACCACAGCAACGGCCGGGGTAAGATCCGTGAGTTCACCCTTGATATATTCAATCATAAGTTCTGTTGTTTTTGTATATATACAAAACAATAACGTCTTTTTGATGGCCAAATATATAGGGCACGGAGAAATGTCAAGAAAAAAGCTACGGATTATAGCCTTGTGGCAGAGGCAAGTGCTAAGCGCGAACTTATGTTGTCATTTAAATTATTGGCATGAAAGTCCTGGGAATGAAATAAAAAATGTAAACTTTTATTCACTCAAATTGACCTTTATTTTTAATCATTTAGCTTTGAAACGAGGGTTAAAAAGCTTGAAATGGTGATTGATGGACGATAAACGTGCAAAAGCTATGCTTTGACAACGCGACAGCAGCCTTTAGCTGCCCAAAGCATAGCTTTTGCACGGTAATAAGGTTGCTTTGAGAAGCCTAAAAAGGCTGTTTTTGAGGTTAAAAACAAGGCTTTGAAAGGTCGAAAAATGCTAACTTGTTGATAATGAATGCCATACAAACTTGCGCAGGATTCACTTATTCGCGGCCAAAGATATTTTATTTCAGAATAATGCGGCCATTTTGGAGGCTTTTGTAAAGTAATTTCACAATCATTGCAACAGAAATCAAAGATGGCGTTTGCTTGTTTGAGCGCAAGTGCCCCATATGGAAAAACCAATGCGGGAAAAAGACTCGTGACGTTATCATAAACAGGCCGTTGGGTTTTAAAAATTTATGGTGGTGTTGTATAAATAACCAAAAAAGGAAAAACATGTTGTTGGTCAATTCGTTAAATTACACTACTTTTGTTGTTGTAAAGGAATAAAATCAGTAACATTAAAAACATATCATTTATGAAGAAGATTAGAGCTGCCGTGGTTGGCTACGGCAATATTGATCAATTCGCGGTAGAGGCTGGAAGCCGCGCCCGACTTTGAGATAGCCGATGCATCGTGCGTCGTCAGGGCGATAAAAACAAGCCTGCCGAACTGGCATCTTACACGGTTGTAGACGATATAGTTAAACTTTCCGACGTCGATGTAGCCATTTTCGGCCACGCCGACCCGTTCATGTCCGAGTATGCGGAGAAGATTGTAGCCATGGGTATCAATACGGTTGACAGCTTCGATATCCATACCGGTATTCTCGACTATCGTGCCCGGCAGATGGAAAAACTGCAAGAAGGCGGGCAAGGTGAGTGTTATTTCTGCCGGATGGGACCCCGGATCAGACTCGTTGTGCGCGTGTTGATGCAGAGTTTGGCCCCAAAGGGACTTACTAGCTACCAACTTCGGCCCGGGCATGAGCATGGGACATAGTGTTTGCGTGCGTGAAAGCAAGGCGTGAAGGACGCCCTTTCCGTTACCATTCCATTGGGCGAGGGTATTCATCGTCGCATGGTCTATGTGGAATTGGAAGAAGGCGCAACGCTGGAGCAGGTGACAAGCGAAATCAAGGCTGACCCTTTATTTTTGCTCATGACGATACCCACGTGTTTGCCGTTAGTTCTGTTGACGAGGTAAAGACATGGGCCACGGTGTGAACTTGGTGCGTAAGGGCGTGAGTGGAAAGACTCAGAACCAGCATTTTTGAGTTCAATATGAGTATCATTAACCCTGCGCTTACCGCGCAAGTGCTGGTCAATGTGGCCCGCGCCTCGATGCGTTTGGCTCCGGGTTGCTACACGATGCCCGAGATTCCGGTCATCGACATGTTGCCCGGAACGCGTGAGGAAATCGTTGCCACATTAGGTAGCTGGGTGACCGCAGAGTTATCGGACCGTAAAAACGAAAAAGAAAGGAATTATTCGAAAGGCTTCCGGTCGTTCAGTTTGATATACCGGTTGATCAGTAAATGAATGGCGGTGTAGGCGGAGATGTCTATTACCGCCATGATTGTGATGATATTACAGGTGGTCAGAATGTACTACCATGTTGAGCGCAATGAAAACAATCGCCAAGAAAAATGATGAGTATGAGCGTTTGATGCTGTGTCATGCCCGTGCGCATAATCTTATGGTGGATGTGATTCTTGTCCGATTGGAACAAGGGACGGCCATTTCGCAAGCGTGCCAGAATGATACGGAACACGTCGAAGCAAGGAACGATGAGCAACGAACATATCAACATCCTGTTTTTCGCTGTAAAATGGCGCGACATCGGTGTTGTTCATGGAGAACTTGACGAACAGAAATGCCAGCACGTAGCCCAGCGTCAGACTGCCGGAATCGCCCATGAAAAATCTTCTTCTTGTGACATTCGCTAAGGAAAAGATTGAAATAGAGATAGGCTACGAGCACCCCATAAGTCCGGAAAATCATGATACAATACACCCAAAGCGTCTCACGGATGAAGCTAAAAACAGGTAGCCGCTCAACGCAATGAGCGTGAGACTGGCGGCCAGTCCGTCGATTCCGTCAATCAGATTGAAAGCATTGATAATTAGAACGATGATAAATATCGTCAGCAAAGACCACCCACAATGGGAGGTAACTGATGGATGCCGGCCAGTCCGTACAGGTCGTTGATGTATAGACCGCTCAAAGGTAGCAGGGCCGCCGATAGTATTTCTGAACCAAAAACTTCAGCTTGGCGTTGAGGCCGATCAGGTCGTCGATGACACCGATTGCGTAAATAAGAATGATTCCGACGACGACGGAGTGGGTCCAAAGGCTTACCCGTAGCTGACTTGTATGTTCTATATACTTGAATACGAGGATAGAAAAATAAAAGGCAAGAACCATGCTTGGCATAAACGCAATGCCACCGAGGCGAGGAATCGCGTGCTGATGTACCTTGCAGTGCGTTGGGCAAGTCGTAGAGTTTATGCGTCTTGCAGAAGTTTAAAATAGTAGGAATGAAAAAAGAATCCACAGCAGAGACTGAAGATAAAAGAGGCGACTATGGATAGTGTATATAATATATTATCGGTCATCGAAATATCTATCAAAAACCAATGAAACGTTGATGAATATGTTCATTTCACCCAATTCATTTATAAAAAGAACTGATAAGGTGGTCGTTTTATTATAAAAAGGAAGGAAATATTTGTTTTTCTAGAAAAACATATCTTTGTCAGGTATTTTAGTTAAGAAAAATCATCACAGATGAAACACTCGCATGTATGGTTGGCGTTTGTTTTGGCCTGCTTACCGCTGACTTCAAAAGCCCAAATTGACTCCATAGCCATTGCTAAGGATGTAGATGGAAAACCATTTAAGATGGCTTCGATTGACCTGAAACACACTGTTACTCACTATCGGTATCGTCCGAGACGGCAAGACCGTGGCCGTAAAACAGCGCGAACATGGGAACAACGGCTGGGCCAAGAACGGCGAAATCACGTTGGTTGACAAGACTACAGGGACTACTCGCTGGACATTGCCGAAGACTTTCCTACAAGACTGAGGCCTTGATGAGCCTCTCCAACGCGCCGGAAGGAAAGGCGATGGTAGATAATATGAAGCTGACGCCACAGGGATTGCTCATGCAGGACGAAGGAAAACTAAAACTCATGGCCGACGCTACGACCGAAAGTGGAGTACGAAGCTCCTACCTCTTTATATAGATGAGGAAAAGGACGTGGTTGTAGGGTATCGATCAGCCACGGCTGCTAAGTTGCGGGGCATCAGTCTGTCTACGGGACAGGAACTGTGGGTCGCTAACGTGGAAACACGAACTGAACTGGGGATGGAAGTCAACATGCGGGTAGTAGGTGACTCGTTGCTGATGGTGGCGGGCCGACGATCTTGACTTCATTAACATCAAGACGGGCAACCTGGGTCGTTATGACGCCGCCACGGGCAAGGTGGACGTGGGTAGCGTGCTCCTCAGGAGCCTTGGGGCTGTGGCCATGGGGGTGACAACGGGTATGATTTCCGGCTTTTATACATACTATGTGCCCTCACGTTAATTCAAGCGTAACGTCGCAAACGTGTTCGAATATAGCTACCGATGGCACCTATTATTATTTTGCCGATAAGGCCGGGGTGAGCTGTTATGACGCCCGGGCGCAGCAAGTGTGGACGAAAGCCTTTGACAGCAAGGACGGTTCCACAGCCAACTGACGGTGAAAGATGGCAAACCCTCATCTGCTCAGCCATGGAGTAGGATTGAAAGGGGGCATGATGATGAAGAAATAGTAAGCCTTTTTTGCAGCTGTTTACAATGCCGCTGACGGTCAGTTGCTGTCGAAGGAGGAGCTGATACCATGGGACAAGAGCGTGTATGGCCACCCCATGCAGCGATTCCTTACACCAAGAGCTCATACCTTCCGCGATGAAGACAAGAAGCTGACACCGCTGGAGTTCAACGCGGATCGTAGTGTCGTTATCACCAATAAGAATAAAATTTTGGTTGTAAATCATAAACTGCAGGTGGAAGAAACCTTTCCGGCCGACAACTCCCTATACTATATATCAGCACAATGGAAAGTACTCGTTTGTAGGTACGAATTCAAAAAGGCTTCGACTTTTGATTGTCGACAACGACGAAACGCAAAACTCCATTTCACGGAACCTGTTCAGGCAGCCGATCTGCAGGGTGATACGCTCTGTTGCTATCGGGCACAAGACTGCTGTGGATGAAATTGAGTGATCATAATGACTGACGAACCGATTATTAACTAAAAGAAGATAATTATGCGTAAACTTTTCTCGCAATCGCGTTGATGGCAGGATTATCAACGGCGCAGGCACAAGTAGTTTCAACATCCCAGAACCGCGGACAGATCGGGTGCTTCTTATTTTGAAAATGCCAGCGAAATGGTGGCGCCGGGTGTAAAACCCTACGTAAAAGGGGGCATCGTTTCGGCAGATTATGGGAGAGAATACCGGAGGAATAAAGGATTTGTGGGGCTTTATGGTTGAGACGGGATTCAGATTCCGTTCAAACTGCGCTGTCTCGGTTTGCAAACAGGCTTGCGCTACGTTCAGAAAAAGGTGCGAAAGGGCCATGGGATAGTGATAAGAATGATATGGCAAGCGTGCGTCAGAATGTGGTGGAAATGCCTGTTCTCTTTACGATGATTCTGCCGGTAGGTCACGTAAGGGAGGTGTCAAATTAGGCATGGGTTGTTTTGCTTCGTATGGTATTGGGGGGCAAAGTTGTGCATGGCTCGCATGAATACGACACTTACGGAAATCCCGGTTTCAACGCACGCCGTTTCGATATAGGCCCAACGATGGAGATTGGATATGAAACTCGCCATTTTGCGGCGACACTTGGGGGTTGAGACGGGCGCAATAAACGTAAATGAGAATATGGGCGAAGCCCGGGCACGCGCCTCTCTATCTGACGGCCGGTTACGTATTCTAAACGTTTGCGCAAGGCTGCTATATAATAAAAGGAGCCTTGCGCCGTTATCATCATATCAACATGCTGATGATGACATGAATTTAAAGCAATTTGTTTATTTTGCCGCTCTATACGCATGGCCGTTGATGGGACATGCGCAATATGCGTGGCAAGAGGATGGAACCCGGAAAACTGAATCTCTCAAAGGATATTCAATACAAAAATAGAAGCCCAGGCCTCGGTGGCTAAGGGCAAGACACCGCTGTGGCTGAATGCCAATCACTATGGGTTGAGTTCGCTGGAACAGACCAACGGATACTTGCGGGCGAGCGTGGAACGTGCCTTGCGGAACGACTCGGCAAGGCGGTGGGGTGTAGGGCTATGGATTAGATGTTGTGGCGCCGGTGAACTATGGTGCTAAAGCCATTGTGCAACAGGCGTTTGTGGAAGCACGATGGTTGCACGGTGTACTGACGATAGGGAGCAAGGAATTTCCTTTGGAACTGAAGAACAATCGGCTCAGTAGTGGTTCGCAAACGTTGGGTATCAACGCGCGCCCCATGCGAGTGCGTCTTGCTTTTGCCCGAATACTGGGTGTTGCCCTTTGGTCGCGAGTGGTTGCGGATGAAAGGTCATATCGCCTTTGGTAAAAATGACGGACGACAAGCTGGCAACATAGCTTTGTGTCGAAGACAGAAAAATATGCCGATGACGTGCTCTACCACAGTAAGGCCGGCTACCTGATGATAGTAATCCCGATCGTTTTTATCCCTTTTCGATAGAGCTTGGTCTGGAAATGGCTGCCACCTTTGGCGGTACAGCCTACCGTCCCGAAGCTGATGGCACGACAACGGTGATGCAGGAGGTACAGGGTGCGTGACTTTTGGCACGCAATAGATGCTCGGAGGAGCAGATGAGGCGAGACAATATATCAGGAATGCGGCGGGTAATCAGCTGGGGTCGTGGCTCATGCGCGTGAATTATGATGCTGATCGCTGGGGCTTGAGCGTCTATGCCGATAAATATTTTGAGGACCATTCGAGTATGTTCATGTTGGATTACGACGGCTATGGTACGGGCGACGAGTGGAACGTGGGAAAGAAACGTCGATATTTCGTGTATAATCTGAAGGATATTATGCTGGGCGCGGAGGTGAGATTAAAGGATCATCGATGGGTCAATCATATTGTATTAGAGTATCTATATAGTCAATATCAGAGTGGTCCCATCTATCATGATCATACGAAAAATATCAGTGATCATATTGGTGGACGCGATAGATTCTATAATCATGGAATCTATCGGGCTGGCAGCATTGGGGACAGGCCATTGGTAATCCGCTTTATACGGCTCCTTTATATAACACGGATGGTAGAATAAACTTTCAAAATAATAGATTTTACGGCTTATCATGTGGGATTAAGCGGTCATCCGACAGACCAGATTGATTATCTGTTTATTAGCAACCTATCAGGCAGGTTTAGGCACCTACGACAATCCTTTTACCAAGACACGTCGGAATGTGAGCACCATGTTGGAAGTGAGATTGTTGGTTGGGCAGAGGCTGGAAGATTACAGGGCGTATGTGGAATGGACTTGGGGATTGTTGAAACATAACTATGGAGGACAGCTAACCATTTCAAAGATAGGCATAATTTAATGAATGAGATGAAAAGACTGATTTTGCGTATATTGTAGGTTTGATTTTTTATATTCTGCATGTTGGTTGCATGCGACTTGGGAACATATCGATAATGGCTACCTGGATGGTTATTGGCATGTTACCCGTATTGATACGCTTGCGACAGGTGGAAGTTGTGATAAGAGTAGCGAACATCTGCATTGGGCTGTGCAGGGAAGGTTGATGCAACTATCTGGATTAGAAAACAGAATATTCATGTCCTTTAAACAGGAAGAACAAACATTAAAAGTGTATGGACCGCGATTTGATGATCAGTCTAAAAGGAGATCCAGAAGTAACAGATACTAGCATTTTAGAAAAGTATGGAATTACTGGATTAGATGAAACATTCGTGATGGAGAAACTGACTAACAAGCAAATGATTCTGAAGGAAATCGATTCAGAATTAAATTGCTAAAAGCAATAGAAGGATTGTATCAACGTGCTATCGCCTTAAAAAGTACTTGTAGATTAGACTTCTAACTTTATTGGGAAGGATTCTGACTGTGAATCTGATAAAAACATTTCTTATAAGGGAAGGTAATGAAAGAAAACCTAACTTATAGCAGTTGATTTGCGTTGCAAGTTCATCTTTAGCGTATTTCCATCCTCCTCTTCGTGCAAACGTTTGAGGATTGTATCTAAACCATAGCAAACTTTCCTGTAGATTGTAAAACTTAGGACCGTTCATCAGCATTTTTAATCCAAAGAAAATAATCTTCAGGGAGATATTTTTGTTTGATATCCTCCTACTTTTTTCGACAGCTGTTTTTATACATAACCGTGGGATGATTGACGGGCATCGATATTTTTGCAAAGTTATAAATGGCTAGAGGTGATTCCGGTACCTTGCGGACAGACGTTATCTTTTGGTTGTTATCAATGAATTCGTCCACCCAAGAACCACAAAGATCATAATAACGGGATGGGCTTTTTAAAAACGCAATCTGCTTTTTCAAATCGTTGCGCTTTCGCAATGTCATCCGCGTCCATTCAGGCTATTAACTCATTGCGACAATAGCGAGATGCCATCATTGAGCGCACGACCTAACCCTCTATTTTCACCGATAGCGGATGACACGAAGTTCCTTATGCGACTTCTCCTCAGTCATCAATCAGTTTTTCCAATCATCTGTTGGTTTC
>BNJT01002065.1_pt1 | contig 144496 bp, 158 predicted proteins | sample 8540491 | NCBI WGS metagenome assembly BNJT01 (sample SAMD00202455, study PRJDB9452) | human saliva metagenome | host: Homo sapiens
GCCATGTCATCATTTTAATTATTCTTATTTGACAATCATTAAAGATTTTATGAGTTGTTACACATTTTAAATAAATGAAATTTATTGTCATCTAATATCTCAAGCCAAGAATATCCTATCTCGTACTCATAAAATCCTAAAATAATAGACTTTTCCTCCATGTTTTTAGTCCATAATTGATAATAATATTAGAAGTTATGTATCACAGGTATATTTTCTTGCACAGCTCACTAACATACTGAGTTTCCTTTCTCAGATACAAGGTCCATATATTCATTATCTATGTATTTTACTACTTCGTGTCAGGTATAGCAGTTCCATCACTATGATATGCTTTTAAATCTTATAATTTTATTACTTCCAAAGATATTTTAACAGTCATCATCTTTGCACACATTTCTAAAATGTAATAAAGAATTAATGTTGAAAACATAATTTGCTTTTGAAACTTAATATAACCACCATCTCCAGATTGTTCTTTTGTGCTTTTTGTAATAACCTCGAAATATAATATATGTTTCTCATTTTTAAATTTGTAATTTCTTGCTTTAATATGATTTCTTATTACTGTTTGATAATATCGCTGTTATGTTTTAATAGGGTAGGTATGTAATATGTTGTTTTATTAACATCATCTAAATATATATTGGTTATGATTGCAATTCTTCAGTCTCATTTTTGATCGTGATAATGCTTCATGCGTTATTCTTTTGGTTTAATATTTGTTCGTTATATATGTTTTTATAGTTGTTGTGTAGGTTTTCGATAATGTATAAAAGAGTTAGCATAAAACTACTATAATCCGACGACGATCATCATTAATATCTCCAACTCTTTATTTTGATACGATACGTTTGTCTATTAACCAAAGTATGTTTCAATCTTTGTTGAAATAAAAGGTTGACATTTCTTTTGTATGCTGTATCGTACCATTATCCACATCTTCTGGCTACAATCTCTATTTTTATAATTTGTGTTTGTCCTATATAACTAAACTTAATTAAATAACCTCTGTCTGTAGCATCAAAAAGGCTCATACTATATAGTTGGTGTAGCAAGCACAGAACACCTCCTTTATTTCTTTTAATTTTTATATATGTATGTATTACGATTTTATGCCAAATTTTGTATAATATAACTTTATAGTTAGAATTATTTTCTTACCAAAATATCAACGTAACATCATTAACATTATAGGTATTATTGTACCCTTTTGATTGTAAAAGTCATCATTATTATTAGTCGCAATATATGTATTGTCATCTATCTTTTCTTTAATAAACTACCTGTTTAGTGTGTTAAATATATTAGTTTAGAAAGATAGCCTTGTATTATATTGTTTATAGCGTTAATAATAAGTCCATTTATTTCCATATTCTTTTCCTTTCTTTATTATAGAATATATGCAAGATATAGCATTTATTCATTATATCTTGCATATTCTGTTTACCTAATCACTACCCCAAGCAAATTGTTTTGCTTGAATAGGTAGTCAATTCTTCAATAAAAATGACTCTAAGCTAGCTCCACAACACTAGGCAATACATGTTTTTCAAAAGTAATTATTAATCTTCTGACATATTAGGTTTTATGCCAGTGTCTGCACAAAACACTTTGTGTTAGTCGTTTAAATATTGGTTTGAGATTGTTTTTGACATTATCAAAATTAGGTATAGAAGCTTTTATCTCAGCTCGTAGCATAGCGCAACAATTAATATCATTTATATATAAATCCAATATTATCTTTGTTTCCTAATGCATCATCAGTTGCTTTATTACTATAAGACTTATATCCGTATGTTTGCACACCATTATTTGCTATTCATTTAAGCGTATATTTGTTTCACCTTTAAGAAGTTTTAATCATCTCAAGCCTTGTGTTAAGTCCAATAAGTTCTGTTTGCATTTTGAGAAAAGACACAGATCTATTAATTGCACACACATTTCCAAATTGTCCGTTTTTCGTCAAACATATTAGCTTTGGTTAAATCTTCCCAAATACTATTATCTTTTGTTCTAAAACCAAGCTTTTTAAGTTCTTCATTAAATTCTTCTTGTTTTTAAATTCACCCTTTAAGGCTTTTTGTTGTATATCTTTTAAATCACTTAGACTATTAACATCACTTAATTTATTTTCTTTCTTTTGGGTTCAAGTCTCCTTTTCTGCCATTTTAGTAAATCTTATTTTGGCTTTTGTGCACTTATCTGTAGATTATTTATTAAATCTCTTATCTTCTTGATATTTCCAATCCAAGTACCATCAGAATTTTCTTAACATAAGATTTTTCTGTAAGATCGCCAAGTGCTTTATCTAACTCTTTTCAAGTAACATTAATTTTGAGTTTTTGTAGAGTTTCGTATTCATCTCGTGTAATCTTAGCCTTTACTTTCGCATTTCGAGATAATATAGTATCAAAATCAGATATTTCTTCTCGCCTTAAATCACGTTTGGATTAATTCAAGCGCGTGTTCTTTTCAAGTCCTTCAAGATATTTTTGATTTATTTGATTTTCCTTGTTTACTCTCTTTGGATAACTTATCTTTGGATATTCCACCTTAAAAAGTCCTTGTTCAACAGCTTTTTGTTTTGAGTATCAAACACATAATCAAGCCTTTGTCCTGCAAGTTTTTGTTGTTGTTTATTGTTGAGATTATACTTTGTTTACAGAGCCTATTTGTCTGTTGACTGATTTTATCCTCAAAATAAATCCACCTCACAAGATGCAAACTACCAAATTTTCCTTTGTTGGTTATGTATAAGAGTATCGTATTCGGAAACAAGTGTTTTTAACTGTTCTTTGACATATGATTTAACTATATCTTCGTTTAACACTCATTTGTTGCCTATAATCTTTGAGTCCGTTGTCACTATTTTAAAAATTTTAACTTTTAGAATCAATTTCATCTCTTTGTAAACACATTGTATACTTTTAACCCTTTATCAATTGTACAGAAAATTCGTATTCAAGTATTCCTTGCAGCAGATATTATCTTTTGATAGATTTTTCAATATCGTTAAATTGTTTATTGGCATCTGCATATTCATCTTTAGTTTTCCTTCTTAATGCTCAGGAGTCTCATGCGTACTGTTTATACCTATTAAGATATTGTTGTCTTGTTTGATTAAGATAGTTTTTCTAGCCAAAGTTTCTCGTTGTTGTAATATATCATTTGTCATTTTATATTGCATTTCAACATATCTTTAGCACAGTTTCGTTCATCTATCTTAGATTTACTTTTAAGACTTTCAATCCTACTTCATTTGTACTGTATCTCTAAGCCACCATTTGCAAAATGAGATTTAATAGCTTCTGTTCATTTTTAATAAACCTCTACAGTATCACGATTAGATTTATACTGGATTAAAAGCATTTGCCACATCTCTTGTTAGAAATATATCATATCTTATTCTATCAATATTTTCAATTATGTATAGTTTTATGTTTTCTCGATTATAATGCGCTTCGTTTGTAGTATTATCGTATCTACCATAAGCTGGATGAGCAATCAATCAATATCTCCTGTTTTGCTCCTCGTTTTTATTCGTTGTTCGTCAATAAGCTTTATCAATAATTTTAGTGCATCCTAAACCTACGTCTCAAATTCTCGTTTCTTGTCTGTTCTTTTGGGAACACAATTCTGTCCGTTTGATTGATTGTTACTCTACTGATGATATTGGATTAATAGACTCTCTTTATTATTAATACCTTGACTATGCCATAATTTACCATCGCCTATCATAACGATAATTACTGTAGTCAATCAGCATTTACCAGCAATACAAGGTTATAATCGCCTGGCTTCAATTCCGTTTAATAATTTCTTTAAGTGGTGTATCTCTTTCTACTTTTAACAATATTCTCTACTTATGACTGGTACCTTATCAGCAATGGTTTTAGTTATTTTATCAACTAGGCTTTCTTTAAAGCACCACCAACAATCTCTCTTGCATAAGGTTGCATAGTTTTAACATCTAAAATCATCACCAAGATAGCCCCTTTGTAATTCCATAGTTTCCTTTATGTGGTACTATATAGCGTTGTCCTCTTGGTAACCAACGAGGTCTACCACCATATGCCAACAATAACAGATTCTTCCAGAAGGTAATATAGCAAGTTCTTCTCCTTCTTCGCCCACAAGAGCAAACTCCGCCACATTGTGATAGCCTCTGTTTACCTTCTAAGCTGAGGTGTAGATTTTGCACCTCTTTGCATATTTATGGTATAGTTTCTCTTTTAGTAACATCATGATCTTTTCCCACTTCCTCATTACATAAATCCTGCATTAGCTAAATGATTAGATGTGCTGCTCTTTACCTGTAGTAACACTCATTAAACTGTCCTTCTTTAGAAAAGTTTGCATAAGAGGTATAATCCTAGTAGCATTTTCTAATTTGTGTTATAGCTTTTATAACTCAACGATACTATCCCAAGTTTTCAGTATATGCACCTTCAAGATTTGTTAGAGATTGAACTATAGCCGAATATATACTTTCTTTTATGTTTTGAATCTTGAAACAAATTCTTCTCTTTGTCAAGAGTGTATAAGTCTGTCGAATCAACTCCTTTTATAATGTCCATTAGCATCCTTTGAATTTCATCATTTAATTCTTTAAACTGTGCTTTTTGTTCATCATAAGATTGTTCTTTAATTCTGTGATACTGCTTTTCATAAGCTTCCTGTTCTGATACAAATGCCGTCTCACCCATCTTTTCTTTATCAGTATACAGATTGTGGAATATCAGGGTAATGTAGCAAAGTAAACCAAAGTTTATATCACAATAGTTCCATCAAGTAAGTCTCCACCATTAAGCTATTATCTTAAATTGTGTTTAAACTCTGATATTAGTCGTTTAATCTAAGTTAAATTAAAGCTTTTTGTAGTTAGCAGAGATATTCATCATCTTTGGCAACACTCAATTTGTTTACATGATAATTCCCACAAAGATGTGCTTGCACTATCCTTACCTCCAACATTTTCATTCTCTCATTTGCCACTTTTTCAGCTTCTTCTTTGGGTTTGTGGTCGTATTGCATATGCTCGTTCGTAAGATTGTTCCAATCCAGTGTGATATGTTGTTTTGTTAGGCTACAAAGCTTCTCCAAGATAATCAATTTTGTTTTTAAAATCATCATTGCTTTTCAGGTAAGACTGAGCGTTTCATTGATGCTCATCAAGCCTATGTTCAAGTGGGTTAAGAACTTTTAATAATACTAGTTTCAACACTCTATATCTTAATACGCTTTTGTTTACTGTTTTCAAATCTTGCAAGTCTTGTGCTTTGAATATCTTTTGTTTCATTTCTTCACAAGTTCATTTTGTAAAGATTTTAGCATCTCCACTTAACAAGGTGGAGGACAATATATAGCTTCTTTAACCTCTATTTGCTTTCCTTGATAAGGCTTTCAATTCTGTCATATTCTTTATCTATACTATTATTGGTAAATTATTATTATAGTCTATAGTCATTCCTTCCAGAAAGAATTTTTGCTTTGTTTGCAGTCAAATGAGATATTTGTTTTCGGCTTTTGACATTTCCTCGTTTTGTTTCTCGAATTAACCTTGCATATGGCTCTATTATTTGTATTTTGTTTCTTTTGTAAATCTGTATTAGTCTTTGTTTCTAATGATCGAAGCTTCTTTCAAGATCTTTCCTGTAGTTAAGTTTTTGCTATATTTTTCAATTTCAACATTAGCTTTCTTTTATCATCATTTGATTTAGCAGGTTTTTACTAACTGTTCAACTTTTGCTCTTTTCAAGGTCTTTGAGAGTCTAAAAGATTTTTAGTCTAATTTCTTTATCTGTTAAATCAACCTTTTTCTTTTTATAAAACCAATTTCAGTATTTAAAGACTCTAACATATCTCATTACTTGTATCAACTATATAAAATTTACTTCACTGTGTAACATTTCAAGTTTTTAAGTTTAGTTTCGTCTTTGATGGCTTGGCATATTCATCAATCTTGTTGTATTTCTTTTTAGTTCATTGCGTGGTGTTTCAGATTTCCACTTCCTTTCCACCGCCACCTTTCCCTTGCATACCTCGCCACTTTTGACGTAGTATCTATTGGAGCTGGTGTAGTAGACCCTCTTGGTTGCAACCCAATAAATGTGCAGTGCAGTGTACTTGATGATATACTATCTCCATGCTGCTTTTTCTAGTTTCAGCAGAAAATACACTACCACTAATCAGTATCCACTTTTTACTCAGATATTCTCTCAATAGCACCTGATATAAAGTCAGCAGGATTTTTGCTTTCCAACAGCCTCCACACAAGACTTCCTATTTTTAATTTAGGTGTAAAATTTAAGCTCGTATTTAAAGTCACTTCAAGCACCTTCCCATAGCAGCAATAGGGATTTGTTACCGACCTTGACAAACTGTCAGTAGAACCTTTGTTAATAGCACTATTTAATACTTGTGCATTATCAAACGCACTTCTACACTTTAAATTCGTCTCTTTGACTATCAAACGTAAGCTTTCTCTGTTATATTGTTTTGTTCAGCTATATAATTGGTAAAAACATCAATCGTGCTGTTTTATTAGAAGTCGATAGTTTATCCAGTATACCATCCATGCTATCAGCAAAGTTTTGATAAGCTGTAATCCATGGTATCAGCCGCTGTAAAAGCCATAATTTCTCATCTACCAAAGAGAGTTTAAATGCTGTATCAAAGCTTATCTCGAATTAGCTGTTAATACGGTTACACATAGTCATTAAATGATAGTAGTTCTATTTGTGCATTGGCTACAATCTCGATTTGTGTAGTCATCTATTAGATTGTTTTGATTTTACCCATTTACAAGTGCGTATCTGTGATAAACCTTGTACAGTGCTATACATAAATTCTGGACACTTTGATTAGCTTTTTCTATGGACTTGGTATACTCAATCGCACTTATTTTACCTTTTGCACCATTCACTTGAAGCATACTGCATACCTTTGTTGAATATTCCCCTCTATACCTTGTGTAGAAGTCACCTTGTACTCTTAAATCACTATCTCTTTAAATTTGCTCTAAGCTCACACACTCATCGTCATTGTAGGATGTTTTTATTTGATTAAAAATATCTCAACTACACTTGTTTTTACTCATCAACAAATCTAGTATTAATTTTCGGTTATACTGTCAATAAGAGTATTTAACCCATCAATATATTGAGTGCTTATGCTATTATTCACTTCAACAGCACGACCTATACCACCACCAAGAGTTGAACCAATGGGATACTTCTGTTCTATTAGGTGTTAAACGTTTATTATATCTCATCTCTGAATATTGTACTACTTAAAGACGTATTGCTATCTCTACACTTTGCAGTTATAAGCATCTTTCTCGGCTTCTGAAAGAATCAATATATTTGTCAGTAATATCTTTGAGTTTTGTTTTATATTGTTTGGGGTCTCATCAAGTGCTTCTGTATTAAGTTTATAAACTCGTCTGCTGTCTTTGATTAAAAGTTCATATATTGCGGATATTTGCCAAGCCATGGCTGACGGTTTGAGTAGATAATACACCGCCTCATTGTACCTATCATAATACTTTTGCAAATCTTTCCTGTTCTTTATCATCAATGTCGGATCAAATCTTGTACTAATACCACCTAAATTTATACAATATTTTCTTTTGGTTTCTTTTGTCTTGTCTGATACTTCGGATAGTTCTATTAGACCAACTCTCAAGCATTTTTGTATAGCCATCTTTACAGAGCTCTCTAGATAGTTTTTATATAATGGTATCACCAATATCAGCTATATCTAGCTGTATTGCTCTCTCTTTAAAAATCATCAAGCATTTTGTTGTAATATTTTATACTTCTTTCTAGCGTTTGCAATCTACCATTTAAATCAACTGTTGTTCAAAAATATTTTAAACTGGCTTTTGTTTGCCTCAATTTTAGTAAACAAACAATCAATATATTCTGGTTTAGATCACTTTGGAGTATAAAATACTTGTTTGTAGTGCCATTAGTTGTGTTTACTCGTTAATAAAGTCCTTTTCAATGCTTTCAGTACGTCTGTTTATTAGTTCTAAAGCCTTTTTATCGGTGCTTGTGCCTTTATATCAGCAAGTGTCTAAATCTAATTCTCTCTCGTAGTTCATTGTTTTGTGCTGTAAAGTAAATTAATTCATCATTTTGTTTTTGTGTTATATTGCCTTTGTTCTTTTGGAGCTTCATTTCAGTCTCATCTCAATCTTTGCTCGCTGTGCTCTAACTCAGATGAACATTTTGTATGATTATCTCTCTTGTGAGCATTATATTCCTCTGAAGCTCCATTTTAACTGTTGCTGTAACTCTTTCCAAGTTGACTGATTGAAAATGACTGAACAGAGCCATTGGCAACCAAACTATAGCCAAACGCCACAATCCACTCTGCAACAATACCCATGTTAAGATGCTAGCCACTAATCCAAGCTACCCACTAATTGTGCCAGCTATTTGCAGCCCAGCACGCAAAGCAATTTAACCTTAGTACAGGCAGTAACAATACCAAGACCAAGAGTACATGAAATTCTCCATTCCTGTAAGTTAACAACAGATACTGTTATATATAATAGTAGAACAAGTCCACTCTTTAATGCACTTTGTTAAATCGAGTACACATTTTGTTGCATCTATAAAACCTTTTTACAAAAATCACTGTTAAGAGAAAGTGTGTAGCCAATTTTTCCTGCGCTCTGCACTTAAAGAGCCTAAATGTCCTTGTAAAGATTTCTAGCCCACTTTTCTTGTTTCCTCCATAGCAGAGCCCGTAGAATTTCTTCAGCAAACTTCTCTAACTTTATCTGCTTCTTTCATACTTTTCAATTGCTGCCAAATAACAGAGCCACCACGTTTGCATTACATTGTTAGGGTTTGTCATTGTATAGAATAGGGTGATTAAGCCCAATGATATAAGTCATAGCGCGTTGATGTCCTTTAGTATTAATTGAGTCATTTGTTTGTAAAGTCGAGATAATAATTTTGCTTTTTATATTAAATTCTTCCTCTGTTAATATATTATTATCCTTTTAATTGGGCAAAGTTTTTCTATTTGAGATAGTATATTATTATCTATTTGTAAACAGTATTTAAGTTTCCAGTAATTGTATCTCAGGTGTTTGTTTTAAACATTTCCAGAATTTTCATAGTTAATTTTGATAATGCAATATTAAAACTATTATTATCAATAATTTCTTTGAAAAACTGAAACAAATGTAAATATTTTTATTACTGTTATTGTCTCTGACAAAACTAAATTTTATTATTATCACCTTTGATTGTATACAGCACTTCGATAAAATAATGCATGTGTTACAATCTTTGCTACCTTGAGATTTGCCTAAGCAATAGCACCAGCACCGCCTGCCAAAACACTACCAAGTAAACATCATATTTAATTCAATCAGCATTATTAAATCTTGTATGTAATTCATCATGAAATTGTTATTCTCAAACAAAATAGCATTTGTAGGTTTTCATAAACGTAAATATCCTTGTTATTTACTCTAATGATAAACGAAGTTACAATCAAAATCAGCTGGCACCCATTAATGTGTTTAAGTCTATATGTTCTACTATCATTGCTATTACTTTACTGAAATATTCTGTTTGATTGTTATTATGAAGAAATGAAACTACACTAATGAAATATAATAATAATCAACACAATTAAGATCTCCCATATTATTCACCTCAATTTATATATGTTATCATTATACACTTATTTTTATATGTTTTCGCTAGCTTTTTATTTATCTAAGTGCATTTACATATGTAAAAAGTCAAACACTGATCACAAAGCCTATAATATAATTTTGATTATTGTATAGGTCATATTGTTATTTTCGAAATCAGCTAATTCCCACTCTTTCTTTCTCTATAATCTTCTAAATCATTTGCTAGTCGCTTTTGAATTCCCAAAACTCTCTTCGCTATATTGTTTTGCCTTTTGCATACCTTTCAAAACCTCTAGTACATCTCTTCTTCGGTCTTGGAATCTTCTAGTTTGCATAAAATTTCTTTTCATCACTATCTTCTCTATGACTCTTTCTACATATCCTGTTTCTGCTATGGACCATGTGGAAATTGTTAGTTAACGTAGTACATACTGTCTTGTTACAGGGTATTTTCCTCGCTGCTTTTGCATTATTTTTCTTTTTATTGCATATTCCTATATGGAGTTTAGCTTTGGTAAGTCTTTTCATTCCTTTCTGTTATACTTTCTTTATTCATAAGAGTTTTCCTTTACTAATTTTATGCTGTCACAGAAATCTATTGTAGCATAACACTATTTATCTACGTATTTACATTTTGTTATCTTCTGATGATAATAAAAATCAATAGCATACAATCATTTTGTTCTTCTTTTGTTTAAATTTGTAAAAAGAATTTCACACTTTGTTGTTTTTATAATATCAATTATTTTAATCTCAAAATGTAAGGTAGGCTAGATTAATAAGCTCAAAAAGATATAATAATAATAGGGTAGGGTGTTTGTTTTGATTAAATAATCTACACTATCAATACATTCAAGCTGTTTATCATTTTAATCTTATAGTTAAAATATCATAAGTTTATCAAACAGCACTTGTTCGTTTAACTCAAATTCAATTTCGTTGTTGTAATCATATGTTTTTGTGTTTTTGTTTTGTGATATCATTAGTAGTACATCTCCTTGTTGTATATTTTTCTTAACTTTTAATTAACATATAATTATATACACAATTATTATAATTGTCAACAATAAATTATATATATAAAAGAAATGTATTATACAAAAATCAATATTAATAATATTTAAAAGTTAATTTAAAAATGTATATTATTATAAAAGAAACAAAGATGATTACCATTAAATAATATTGAGAGGTAATTTTATGATTAAAACAAAAAGAAATACTTTTTGGAGACAAATTATTATTAGCATTAAAAATAAAAATATAAGCCAAAAAGAACTTGTTGATAGATTAAAGTGCCACTAAGCAAACAATATCAAGTATATAACTGACTGTCCAGCTCTAAGATCTGAAACATTGCAAAAACCTCTGTGAGCGAATCTACCTATCAATTATTTTTATAATGAGATCAACAACTACAAGAAAAACAAGATGATGACATACGAGTAATTAACGAGAAGAAAAATGTCTGATACTGACAAACAACGTAATGATGGATATATTGCGTATTGTATTTTTAAAGAATTTAATGATGAGGAATAGTATTATGACAGTAGACACAGCTCTTGTTAAACTTGTGCAATTTTACCAAGTTTTCAATTCCGTTTAACTTTCTAGTTTTGATACTTTTTGCTAATTTTTAAAATAATAATAGACTCAAAATTGAGCAAAAGTTAGTGACTACACCTATTGACAAAGTGGTATATTACTTAAATTCTCAAAAACGCAGTGTTATCTGTATAATAGTAGTAAAATCAATGGTGTGTGTTTTATAATGACACAAATATTGATTTTATAAAATCTAATAGATATAGATTTTTCATTGCCGCTTTATAGAAATAGGACATTTATTTTTAGGACATTTAAATAATAACAGTCCCTATGGATTTTACAACAACATTTGTCACTAACCAATACAAAAGCTATGGAAAGACAAGCTGATAAATCTTTCTTGCAAAGTTATTATGTCCTTTTATTTCTTTTAAAATGTATAATATAAACTCCACAAGATATATCTAATATTTATAAAGTTTTCTATGCAATCTGCTAATATAATGTACGAAAACTATCAAAAATGGTTATATAAAAAGAAAAATTTCACATATACGACAACTAAAATATCAGGATATAATTAAAGATAAATTTGATTTTTGATATACAAATAAATTAAATATTAAAATACTAATAAAATATATGTTTGAAAATATTTTTACATCTACCCAATAGATTTAGCAACATACTTCTATAGTTATGGTAGAATTAGCCATTTTTCTATGCATTAATATCTTTTTCTTTAGTTTGATAATTAGCAAGAATGTTTATATATGCTTCACTCATTCCATGATGTCGCAAATATATTTTACCTGCTTCTATCATATCAATAGATGTCAAAGGTATTTTAATACTCTTTAACCTCAAGTTCAGTTATCCATTTTGATATAGCAAATTTATTAGCTGGACTCAGCAATCAAATCTCATTGGTGAATAAACAATCTATTAATATAAAATATTGTTTTGCTTTTCTTAATTTTAGCCAGTCCGCAAGCATTTGTTTTACTTCTGTACCAAACAAAACCTTAGTTACAACTCTATCTCTTCTTGTAGTACCTGTGTTTTCTTGAATAAAACAGTTATCCTGCAACTCTAAGTCATCAAATGTTAAAGTTGCCAAAGTTTTTCAATATTAGTTAAAGATGAAAAATGTTAATTTTTACCAACAGTTCATATTGTTGATTAGGATGTTTTCAAACAAACTTAATTATTTTACTTACTTGTCTTATGTCAAATCATGGCGTCTTCTGTCTTAGGTGGATTCATATAAGTATACTTAAATAAGATTTACCTCTTCAGATGGTATTTCGCCTCATATACTGTATTCATTAATAGACATAAACATATATATTCCAGATATAGATGTCATTTCGTCTGTGCATACGGTTTTTATTAGTTATTGTGTTCCATGCAATACAACTAAAAACAACTTCAAATCTTCCTTATCAATAAAATCACCCTACTGAACAGTTTGGCATTTCATAATAGGCTTGTTGTTTTGAAAATGATAGATAAATTTAAACCATTGTATTAAGTCTTTTTATACGAATATATTGTTTGTGTGGTACAATTATTATATTGCAGATATTTTATATATTCATTTAAAGCTTTCATTGATTTTTATTTAGTTTTTCTTCAGCTACAGGGTCTAAATTTACAGCACTTGCTAACTTTGTTCTTCTTGCTTTAAGAAGTTTGTAATCTTTGTGTTTTCTGTATTTTTATATTTTTCTTGTTCTGCTTGTTTTATTTTTAAAATTCATACTTGCCATTAAAATATCTCCTTTTATTCCTTTTGTTATATGTTTTGCATCTCGACAATTGTTTAATCAAATAATTATCTCTAATAAGTTGTTTTATATAAGTATTTCAAAAACTTTAATACTAACACTTTTCGTCTTAATAATCCTAAATTCTCTCCTTGTGTAACTCTAAGAAAATCTAATATTTCATCTAAAGTTATATTTTTATGTGCTTATTGTCTTGATACATTTACAATATAATCAAACCACTCCATATATATCAGTCTTATAAGTGTTGCAAGTATTGTTTTTAAGTTTTTCAGTAAATTTCATATAATTATAATATTGATTAACTAATTGCAAAATTTTTCTTGATTAAACACCTGTTCCCTTGTTTTATGGTTATCAAACATTTTACTTTTTGTCGTTGATGTTGTATCAACTCCTCAAAATAAGGGTTTTCAAAACTAAATCTAAATGCCATTTTAACTCCTTTTTATTTCAATAAATATATTAACATATAATAAACATATGATAATCAGTCAAATTTATTATATTATTTTATTATAATCAACGATAATCAGTCGTTGTTTTTTATGTACCTAACTTGATACCCATAGTGTTTTATCTATAGTTCAGAACACTCTCTCATCTTCAGCCTTACCTGTTAAGAGCCTATCATTTCGATTTAATAGGATTTCACTCTAACTTATAATTGTATCACTTTTATAAGTCCTACTCTGTTGCAATTCGTTTGCCAAGGGATGCTCGTTTGACACACTCCTATTCGGAGCTTGTGACTCAAACACTCATTGTTGCGATACTTAGGATTTTGTCCTTATACCATCTTATACGTTGTTTTACTTTCGTTGCATCTCCACAAGACCTTATTTCATATCTTATTGTAGTGTATAGCTTTTAGGATTACTGGTTTTAGATAGGTGCTTTATGCACATTTCTGTACATATAGGGCGAGTGTGGCTCAGTTACCCTGATTATTTCAACAATTTCTGCTTTATTTCTGTCTGTTATTTTATCCCAAACATTACTAATATCAGATAAAATATCATAAGTCTTTTTAAACGTATTAGGATTAAGCATTATATTAACTTGTCCATTAGTTAATTTGCTTAATTTTGCTTTGTAACCTCGTGTAGTGCTATCAAGTAAGCCGTCCATATCAAGGCTCATCAGCTTCGAGTTCTTTTTAATTTAGTAGGTATACCATTAGCTCCCTCTAATACGCATACTTGCTGTTTTTAAGAAATGTACCAACTACGGCAGGGTCTTTGTATTACATTATTACCTGCAACTAACAATCCAAGTGTATCATTTATATCATTGCCTGCTAATTTCATAGCCAATGAAGCAGACCTACGCATACCTTCTCCTATACCTGCCATAGATATGGAGAATTTATTTGACACATCATTGTACTTATCAGAGTACAGTTATCATATTATTGGCTTCTATTTTTGTATGCCTTCATTACAGACACCATATCTTTTTGTACCTGTTGCCACATCAACATCACCAACATTTTTATATAATAGGGTTTTAATTCTGCAAGTTTTTGTAGCATCTGGTATACTATATCCAAGTTTAGCCCATTCTGCTGTAGCGTCAATGACATCACTGATTTTTACCGATGTAGTTTTTCCTGCCATATTTATAGCATCATTGAAAAACACTTTGTATGTACTATCTGTACCATCTGTAACCTTTTTGCAAAGATGTCATGAGCTGTATCTATTTGTAATATAGATGTATACAAATCTTTTTGCTTTAGTTATTGCGAAAGACATACTCCCAATAACACCAAAGATAACTCGCTATATTTGTTGCCTTTTTCCTGATAGTAATGTTCCAATATTTTTATTTAATAAGCCAGCGTCATTGGCTTGTGATTTAAAGTATAGCAAATTGACGTTGTGCATTGTTTAAAGATGATTGATTAAAACATTATCTTCGCTTGTTAATCCTTTAATACTGTTTCCTAAACTACTATTCCTTAACTTTGAATGTTGAGCAAGTAGTTCATCTACCATAAGTTTTTAAAATTCTCAACATATAAGCAAAATTGTTTTGAACTTCTACTTGTTGTTTAACACTTCTACTTAATGCTTGTAATTCAGTTTCTAATCTGGCTCTTGTTTCACCTATTTTGTTAATATCAGTGGTAGACAAAGTTGCAAAGCCTTGTTTGATTTTTGTAACTGATTAACAAAACTGCCTTTTGTTGCATCTGATAACTTACTTAAATTATTATTTACTTTTTCAATATCGTTTAATGGTTTTGACATATTTAAGTGACTTCAAAGATTCATTAACAGCTCGTAAAGTCTTTATCAAATGCACCAACATTTTTAACATTTAGTCCCATCAAGTCTTGATTGTAATTTGAGTTATTTTCGTTTTCAACAACTCAATGTTTTTCTAATCTCATCATCAAATTTTTACAGACAATGAACCAATCTTATTTTGTTCTAATTGATTTTTCAATTTTCGTCAAGTTCCTTGCATACTGCCTTGACAAGAGCGTCAGCTTCTCGTTTGGTATATGGTTAAAATATTGTGCTTCCAGAATTACTAACATTAACCTTCATATCAAAATTTCTTAAAGATAGTAGTTGTTGTTGTAATTGCTTAATAGCTTTATCATCTACACAGGTGTTACAAGTATTTTTTATGTTGAGTTGACTTTAGTGTAGTTATCAATGTTTGCTATACTATTTGCATCAAGTACAGCACTAATTTCAAAATTTGTAATTCATCTGCCAAATGTAAAATCACCACCTTTAAAATTAGATATAGCAGGATAATATTATTTTTATCCTGCTATATATATTATGTATATGTTAGTTTCAAAATTAGGAATATATATCCTTGTAGTTTTATTATACAGTTATAAAAATTCCTTTTACTAAAATTTTAACAAATTCTTTTCTATCATTAAGATTACTATGCACGAGATATAACCTATTACAGTTTGTTTCTTTGTGATAATCAATTAATTCTTGCCTACACATAGAGGATGAAAAGCTGTTCAAACACATACTATCTGCATTATTTTTAAATCTTGCTTTTGTTAATTTTGAACAAATAGTGCTTTGCTTTTTAATCTCACTGGCAAAGGATATTTTTCACTACTGTAACCACAAAACATATTGTATATCTGATGTTAGAAGTCTTTTTAGCCCACTCAACAGACCTGCCTTGTGTCATCATTCCAGATGTAGCAATTATTATCATAGGCTCTTTTAATCTTTGTAGTTCTAATGATTGTTTATAATCATCTATATATTTGATTTTATCCCATTTGCATACATTTTTGCCAGTAAATTACAATCTTCATATCTGAATGTTTATAACCTATCACATCCTCCCTATACACTTGATATTTTGTGTCCAAGTGGTGCGTCTACATATATTATGGTTTTCATCATCTTTAAAATTTTCATACAAAAACGATAATATCTTTTAACCTATCAAGGGCAAATACAGGTATTAAGATTTTGCCTTGTTTTTATCCAATACATCTTCAAATATTCTTTTTAAGTTTTTGATAGTCATTTGTTGTATCTTTTAGTTGAGTGGTTTCGTATTTCCACAATATGTGCTTTCACTCAATAATACATCACAAAAGGCAATCAACTCTATCTCGCTCTATAGTATCTATGTAATATATTACTACCTATATCACCTGTATACCCCAATTCTTTTTGTTAAAAACTGCTTATTTTTACAGTTATCAAAATTTGAGCTGATGACGCTATGTGACCTGCTGTATAAAATTCAAATTTAACATCTTCTGATAACTCAACAGACTTGTTATATGGTATCTCTTTTAGCATAAGATAAACAAGTGTGTACATCATCTATATCATATAATGGCTTTAGCTATATCTTATGATGATACCTTGGTTTATCTGGCAGTCAGCTTTCAAGTATTTTAGCTGAATTTTTCCAACAATACTTCCATTAATTTTAAACTACCATCTGGAGCATATATTGTGCATTTACACCCATAAGTTTTATATAATTCTGGTAATTTACCTATATGGTCGATATTACAATGTGATATAATCACCGCATTTAGCTTTTTCATCTTTAATTTTTGCTTGATTTTTGTTTATATAATGATACTAATATCGTTGTTTGATACAATCGCATAATCAAGCAAATACATTAAATTTATCAACCTGTAATAGATATGCTGAATTAGTTACATCAGTAGATGACATTCCCACAAAGACAAAAGAAATATTACTTTTTATCACATAATTATACTCCTTTAAAATCCTAATTTATTTTTCTTAACTTTTGATAATTTGTCTACATCTTCATCATCATCTTCGTGACAATCGTAATCATCTTCATGCTATATCCCAACGCATCAGCACTCATACTACCCATTTGGTTGGCTATATTTTTGATATCTTATTGTTTTTGCATTATCTATTTTTAATGTTTTAACGATGTTATCCAGTAAGAACACAGTGTTTGTATTAATGTTTGAACACACTCTAATACAGGCAACATTAAAAAGCTCATAGATATTGTTATAAAATTTTGTATTATATTACTTCATACAGTAATCCCCTTTATTTTTCTATTATTTTTGCAATATGTTTTTGCATATTTTTCTCTTTAGTGTTTTTAACTACACCACTTTTTAAATCCTCGTATGTTTCTTGCATAAATGGTCTTGGTTTTTGTATGGAACTCTGCCCCTGGTATACCATACTCAACTCCTTTTCAGCCAAGGTTTCATAAAACTGATTATCAGGATATCCGTTATATCTGCTATATTTTTAACAGGAAATAGTTGTATCTAAACTATTATTATTAATTGGTTTAATCTCAATGTTATCAGTGTCATAGTAAAACCGCCATCTCTTTTCGTCTTTGATATACATAAGGTGTATATTTAGCATAAACATCTGTTTCTAAATGTTCCCTCATTGTATCCTTAATGACTTTTTGCATATCTTCTTCTTGTAAACTATATGCTATAAGTCCTTGAAGATAATTAGCTAATTGAGATTTATTTTTTAAAAGTAACAGCCATTTAATCACCTCTATTTTGTACTTTTTAATTTACTTTTTAGACTTCGGTTTATCCATTCCTCTATTTATTTTTAAAAATTGAGTCAACAACAGTTTCTTGAGTTTTATATCAGATAATTTTGCTATATTATTAACAAAATCTTTGATATTTAAATCCTCTAAATCTTGTAATTTATTTTCTAGCTTTTCTAATTTAGATGTTATAATATTAAGATTATCAAGAAATATATCAAGTTGAACATTAGTATTTACCATTTTATTTAATTCAAATTCAATTTGCTTATCTATGCTTGTTTGCAATGTTTCTATTTGATATTTTACCCAACAGACAAGACTTAATCTCTTTATTAAATCTTGTATTTCATTATTCAAATATATTTGATAAGCTGTTGATATTTCAAGATTGTCTAAATTTATATCAGCAAAATATTTTAATATTCTTGTGTCTATTATATAATCATACATTATAGTATTATATTCTTTGTTTTCTCGCTGTCTATCAAAGCATCTAACAATTTCATACTTTATTTGCACCATTTCTTGAACAGATAGATGTTTAACCTTTAACTTCCAATCCGTTACTAAAATGTTCTTATAATTTCAGTATTATGTATAAATTGTTCTAATTGTTTTTAAATTTTCCATTGTCATATCTCCTTTTTAATCTATAATTTTCAATTTGTAAATCACTTTTAAAATTTTAATAAAGTATAGCTAAACTCATCATCTAATTGCTATTTCTCTTTTCTCATCTCCTTAATTTTGTTTTATAATGCTTATGTATATTTGCAAATTTAATTATTAAAAAGGCAAGGTTGAAACTCCCTTGCCTTTAACACACCCTATTTTTAGTTGATACAAATGTTTTGTTATTCTTTTTGTTCACTTGTATTATTTTTTATTATCTACCATATTTTTGCTTTTCATTGTTTATAGGCTCCTTTTTGTTCTATTTTTCAAGAACAATTTTAATATAAGCCTTATAGCATCTCTTCACTACAACAAAAAGACTTGATTCTTTGTTAACCAATGCGTCAGAACAACTTGAATAAGTTTCTCCACATTGTCTACATTTAAAGTAGCCATATAATCACCTACTCTAAACTACGCTTTTATATTTTACTTCTTCGTAAGTATGTAGTATAAACAGCTCATTATCTTCTGAACAAACATTAACCAATCGCTTCTACATTGACATTTTTGAGTAGCAGAGCTATCACCAAATTGCCAATCTATTTCACCTGATATTTTTCCTGTTGGAATTTCAGAGTTGCAAAGGTACATCTTTCTTAGTACACATATCAGTAAAATAAGCATTAACAAATATTCTTGCATCTTTGCTGAACTAAGAGTTAGCTTTGTTTGTAAGTTTCTCTGCTGTTTTTAAATTCTGGATAATAAGATACTATAACCTTTTGTCCTGCTTGGAATACTCCTGTAGGAAGTGTTATATTCTTTGTTACAGGGTCATATTTAAAGTGAGTAGCATCTGCAACACTCTGATTGTTCATAAGCCCTACCAACACTACCATTATGTTCCTTGTAAATAAATCCTATTTCGTTTCCTACTGTTCCTACAGCTTTATAAGGTAAAGTTATAGATTACCATCATTTGTTACTATTGTTTTAGTTATCTTAGCACCCTTTGCGTTCTTAATTTCTTCAAATTCAGAGCCTGTTTGAAGTGCAAGATAGTTTGTAGATATAAGACCATCAGTTGCTGTTATAGAGAAAGTTTTACCCTTTTTCAAACACAGCAAGTTTAACTCCGTCAGCACCAAGTGCTTCAACCTTAGTCTCTGTCCACTCTTGTAGTTGTATGTTTGTTAGTGTCTTAGTTCAACCAATATTTTTGCCTGTTTCTATATCTTCGGCAATTATATTTCTTATTTTCTTTAGTACATAGTTTTTGTTATCTAAAAGCCATGTTTTTACCTCCAAATTAATATTTTTATTGCATTAAAAAAAGAGTCTGTTTCAAACTCTTGTGTTTTTATATATTAGTCCATTCCCCAATCTTTTTAGAAAAAAGCGTCTGATGACACCATGCCACCATAAACACCACCAAGCATATTATTGAATCTTGTACAACTGTTAAAACATATTGAATAAAGAATATAATTGATAAATATGTAAATTATTTACATTATGAAAACCAACGCTACCAACAGTGGCACAAAACAGCTATCCTCATTGTACTTGAAAAACATCTATTTCTGTTTCAGTTTTGTTTTTAATCTAAGTTCTTGTTCATCTCTCATATCTTCAATCAACATAAGTTTAGTAGTTTCATTTGCAGGATTTATCCTATCCTTAAAAATCTAATTTATTTATAGCTTTTAAAAACTCTACAAAAATGAGTATACATTTCTCTATCAATAATATATTTGTCATTGTTTGTATCAACTAATAAATATTCGCCTGATAGACTTTCAGTTAATTCAAAATCGTGTTCTTTCCCCAAAAAGTTTTAAATTGGATTTTATCTTTTTGTAATGAGGTTTAATCCCTACTAAATCAAATTGTTCTTTGTTTAACAAATATAACTTTTTCTAATTTTTGCCAATTAAAAACAAACATATCAAAATTATGTATTGTTTCATAATCTATACCATTGTCATACAACTCAACCCTATAATTATAAAGGCTCACAAAGTAATGACATCACCATACCCCCAATATTCATTTTCAGGATTTATGCTACTGTTATCGTCAATAGATAAAATATCTGATAGAGTAGGGTGTTTAACAATCATATTTTTATATATATAAGGCTTTAGCCACTGCTTAAACTTATCAAAAGTCATTATTCACACTCGCTTTTTGCCAACATATCAATACTATATGTCAACATATATCCATCATAATCTGAATCATATAAAGAAAGTGTGTTACGGCCTTTAATATAATTTTATCTATACCGATTTTTTATTACTTCAATATATTTATTATTATATGTACTGGTAATTTCATCAATGCGTGATAATAGATAATCTATCCTTGTCATACCGTTATAGGACATTATATGTTTATGCACACCTATTCCAACATCAAGTACAAATTGTTCTACAACTCTGTCATTTAATCTTGGTGCATACATTTCCTTAAAAAGATATAAGATTTTTGTTTTTCTCAACATTTAGATTCATAAAAAGTAGGGCATTATATTGTTATTTATTAAGTCTGTAGGCTCATTTATTGTATTATCGTTGTTTTTAAACTACTTAAAAATATCTTTATTTTTGAGCATAAGATATAATTAATTTTTGTTTAATTATAGGAATATCTTTTAAATCAAGCAATATAACACTCTTACATCAAACCAATTGATGTTTATAGTCAGTTCTTTTAACAATATATTATTATCATCAAACACCTGTAATATAAATGGATAAGGTATCAAATCTATGTCAAATAGAATTGTCTATGGATATTGTAATTACCTTGTTGTTTTACACTTAGTATTAATCAAATCTTGATACAAATTGTTAACTGTATATATTTTTAAATCTTATATTTTTTGTCTGTTATAACCTCAAAACTTTTACTAAAGCCAATCTTTATTTCTTGCCAAACCATTATATTTTACAACAATATCATTATTAGCATTTATTATTATTAATCTTGTCAAACACTGATATATTGTTTTTATCAATCCAATAATCAGCAAGTTGTAACTCAATATTATCTTTATCAGGATTATATTTATCTTCGGACATATTTATTCTACATATTCCTTTTCCTGATAGTTATAGCATATAGTGGTCTATTTGTGTTGCTTCATATGCACTTGATTAATTGTGTTTTTATCAAGAAAAATCTCATATCGGTATCAATATATATTGTATAATCATTACAAGGGATATCAACTGCAATTTGCAGGCATATACCATAATCTATATATTTTGGCTTCCATACTTTACCACAGTGTTGTACTTGGTTGCCTTGTTATACACAGGTATTTCTTGTATAGCTTTTTGTAATAGGACATATCCATTTTAATATCCAGTCACACTCACCATTAGCTGATTGAATCTATCATTGTTCGCATTACTCAGTTATGAGATAATATGTATTATCAATATAAACCATCTCCCACAGTTATTTTCTTTTCTTGTATGGTCCTGCCTTAAACATTTTAGTATGTGGGTTTTAACATCGTCTATAATTAACAAATCTTGTATTATTTACTATAGCTATTCTAAAATCTATATTATTAGAAATTATCATTTTAAAAAAGTTGTGGTATCATTTCTAACATATGTTCATTGTAGCTATCTACAGTATAATCATTATTGATTTTGCGTATATAATCTATTATATCTGTCATATTACACCACCTACAAATGTATAATTTAATAGTTATGAGTTCCACTTAATCTATTTTCGTACATCGAGTGTCTAATAGACTAATATTTTCAGCTTTAACACTTTTCAACCATATTTTAAAAACTATTTCTTTCATTAGCTGGTGAAAAACACTGTTAAATCAGATGGAGCATATCTTTCAGTCATTACTTTTAACTAGCATTACATCTCTTTGTAAGTGAATTTCATACTAAAGATTTACAATTATGTAAATTTCTTCATCTGTCAGCTCACTTATAAATCTGTTTTAGCATCATTAAATTCTAATATATTATAAGATATATTGCTTTTTAAGTCAAATCTACTTATAGCTCCTGTTAAGTAATTTAAGCACGATTTTTACTATTTCAAGACTTTCATTGTTACTTGTTTTGATAATAATTGAAGAAGTTTCTGTCTCTTTCAACTCTAAATAAAAATTTCTCTATAACCGTGTCAAAAGATGTTTCCATACAACACCTCTATTTCTTATTCACAGACGGTTTCCTACCTCTGGTACTTTTGAGTTTTCTTCTTCTGCATTCTCATCCTGTTCCATTTTCATTGTCTGTATCTTCTTGTATATTTTGTGTATTTTGTACTTGTTTCATTTGTCTCAAGTTGTGCTTTAAGTTGTGCTATTCTCATCTTGTAATGCTTTGAGTATTATCTTGATTAGGTACTGACACTATCCCAACCTCATATATCTGTTTTCATTTGATTTTGCAAAGCTCTTTGTATCTCATATCTATTACTTGAATAACTGTATTAACGATGTTATTGAGTACAGCAACAATCCAACCAGCTCAAAATTTCACTCTTTGAAATACTTTTGATGATTGAATATTAACTATTTTTCCAAATTTTGCTTTTTGTTGGATTAACTATTGTGTCAATTATTTCTTCTCTTGATATGATGTTTTCTGGCTTTTAAACCCTAAATCACTGTATACTTGTTCTTTATCTTCACTCATGAAATGTCAAATATCCCTTGTTTAAACAACATTGTATTTTTTATTAAGATACTGAATTTCTTCCATTGTTAAAATCAAGTTCTGTTTTTGCTCACTGTCATAAGGTTCAAAAACATATAAATCTGATTTTGTTTCAAAAGCCATTACTTGCTAGGTGTTTGGTTACTACACCGATATTACATTTGCCATTTAATTATCTCTCCTTTATTATTGGTTTTCTTGATTAAAACAAGCATAGTGATAAACAGATACCACTATGCTTTATATATTATGATAATATCAATTTATGTGTCTTTGTCTGGTTTTGTTATAGCAGCTGTAATCAAACCAGTTACCCTTACATTCATAACTTCTTTGTTGTTATCTGAAGTTTTCATATACCTGATATCGCCCCTCATATCTATATCTCCAACCTTACCCAAGAAAGCGAACACTTTCTTATCAGGTATTACAGGTTGTCCATCTGTGTTTTCTTGTAGCCTGAAAGACCTGCTATAGCAAACCATTAAACATCTTAGCCATACCATACTTAGTATTAAGTTCATTCTTCATATCATTGCTTTAGATAATCAGCACTATCCTGCCAATCTACTATTTGTGGTTAGCAGTACTTATTAAGAGTTACTATAAGTTGAGTATCATTTGTTTCTCCATCTCTATCTATACAAATCAGTAGTAAATGTACTCCATAACTTGAAGTGTAAGAGTTGAGTCCCACCTACAGCAGTACCTGATATGAGTAGCATCAAGAACACTAAACATCATGAGAACAGTTCATTTTTTAGTGCTTCCTCTGCATAAGTTGTATATTGAGCTACAGTCTTAAAAGCTCACTCAGATTTTCTTAAATCCGCATAAGGCACTTCTAAATTCAATCGTGAAATGTTTAGCACTGGTTTTAGGTTTTTAACATCAAAGATAAGACTTAGGTACACTGCCACCTTTGGCTGAATCGTAGCTTTTTAGTGTGTTTTTAGGTAGTTGAGTATATATCTTTTCGTCAAATTCACCCTATTTGCCCTTGATTGAATATCATATCAATCAAAGCATCTCTTGAAGCATCAAGTTCTGGTGTTATAACTGATTTAATATAAGATGCAAATGAGCCATCTCTATCTCTACCTGAACTTTACCTATTTCACTAGCCCAAGCTAGTTATTTCCTTTTTGATACTATCCTTTTCTCTACAGCTGTCAGTTCTAATTTTCTTGACACCTTTGTAGCCCTAGAAAACAGTCTGCCATCTTCTTTTATTAAAAGCTTATCGCATTTGTCAGTTTTTATCCATTGTAACCTCCTTAGCTAACAAAAGACCATATACTCATATAGTCTTTATATGTGTTTATATACAGTATTAAGTTTTGATATTGTATGTAATTTCCTTACTGTTGTGTATTTTGAAATACTAAATCTTACAGAGCCTTTTTATATAATCATCACTCTTATTTCTCATTGCTTCTAAAACATGAGTTTGTAATTGTCTTTTCGTTACACGCTGAACCCACTTGAACATTCTACTCCACAAGTATCAAGAGCTGCAAAACGATAGCATTGCCACTTAATCCTTTAACTTACAAACACTAATTATAGTTTGCTCTACTTCTGTCTAGAGAGCCCTGTAACGCAATACACTCAGGTATTTGCTTTAGCTCTTTCATCATATAATCTTGATATTCTTTTTATCCTAATATTATAAATATCTTGATTGTGATATAATATCCTCACAAGCTTTTCAAGTCCAGCTATACAAGGAACATTTTCTGTACCACTTCTTTTTCATTTTGTTGACTTCCACCATGTATGAAGGACTTAATATCAATTCCATCTTTGATATACAACACTCCTATACCTTTAGGGAGCGTGTATTTGTAGTCCTGAAAATGTCATAAAATCTATCACTGTTGCTTAGCATCTATTTCTCTGTGTTCCCATAATTTGCTGTGATCGTGTATGTAAACATATGTTTCTATCTTGGTAATCTGTCTAATCTTGTAATATCTTGATAGTACCAACTTCATTATTTGCATCACATTATAGATACAAGTATAGTGTTATCAGTAGTAGATTTGTTCCAATTCTTGTAAATCAACAAAACCCCTCACTATCAACATTTATGTATTTAGCACGGCATAATTGTCTATCAGCAGTACAAGTATTGAGTAGAACTTATGTTCTATTTTACTTGTTATAATATTTTTGTCTTGGTTTGTTACTTGTCTACAACTCCATTTAAAAACCCAGTATGCTTTCTGTTCCACCCGATGGGAAGCTATACTCATCTGGACTACAATTTATATGCTTTTGCTATTTGTTCTTTTTGCTTTTTAGTATGCCTTGTTTTGCAGTATTACCAAGTGAATGATTATTTGAAGGATTGCTGTAACTCAGACACAGAGCAACAGTATCTCATTTAGCCTCGTAATCTACCATTGTTGTAGCACTATTATCCATGAATAATCTCTTGTTACTATGTCTGTTTTTCTCATACAATCTCTACCAATTTATCCATTACTACAGTATTTCTATAGCGTGTCAACCTATGTCCCTGCATCCATATACTCACTTTCAATATAAACGCCATGGTAGTGCAGCACCTGTAGCATCTTTTCAAGTTTTACCTTGTGCATTAATCCCTTTAGCCTTGCATGTGTTGCAGTCCTGCTTTCCACCATTTGGTCCACAGACATTGTTCACCTTTTAATAAGTGTTTCCAAGTGACAACCATTTCATCAACATCTATTGTTTCTAAAAAGCTCATCAGTAATCACTTCTTTGCATATCAATACATACTTGGTTTCAGTTGGCTCTTTCTTTGCCTACCAAAAACATACATTTTAGCACCAGCATGTGGTAGTTTCATACTTTCTTTTCTTTTCTGTCTTTTTCACGAATGTACCAAAAGTCATCTTTTACTTGCACTGTGTGTAGCATCATAGTTTCTTTTCCTACAAATCTTGTAATCTTCTGTACATTTTGACTCTAAAATAAATCTTCATAATTGAGCCATCATAATTGCTGAGTTCATTTGTTGATAGGTTAATATCAGCTTTGTCGTAATAGCTTTTATCAGACGCCAGTAGATACAACTTGATTATAACATATTTTCAACTATAAAACCATGTATAGTTGTTTCATCAAGACTCGCTTTAGCAGTTTTTAGTGTTTCATTTTGAGATATATCATCTCCTGATAATCCCAGATAATGATTGCAATTTACTTGCAAGGCGTTTTGTTTTGCTTTTGTTTCTGCTATTGCTTGTCTCTTCTGTATTTTGTCAATTCTAGGTTTTTATACACTTCTATCTAGCAACCCTTGTCTTGTAGTTCTGACGGAAGCCTGTTGCAGTATCAAGACTTTTGATTTTGCCAGTTTTGAGCCTTGTTTCATCCTCTGTAGCGAATGTACTAATATCAGCAGGCTTTATCATAAGTGCAACATCTTTTACCATCTGATATTTCTACTTCTATTATCTTCCATTTGATATTGTACTTGAGTAAAATCAAGAGACTTTTGATTTTTCGTCCAATCTAATCAAGAGCTCATCTGGTCGATAGGGTACAGATATGCTATAGCAGCATAACCAAATTTATCCCTTAATTGTTTGTTCAACATACTATAAATATCAGAATCAGTTAAACTCGCAGTAGGAGGTTCTGATATTGTTTCTGTAGCGTTTGACTATCTACAGGCTTTGTACCATTATCAAATCATTATCTGTTGCCACAGGCTCTGTAACAGTTTCTGTATCAACATTTTGCATATCAACGACATCTTTTAATATCATCTGTTTGTGCAACTGCCGTCTTATCTTTTCTTCATTAACTCACCATTCCTTTCCATATCTTTAAGTAATATATTTTCAAGATTTTGACTTTGATTTCTGTCTCACACCTGCATACATTTAGTAATCTAGCATCCTCATAAGCAGGTAAATACATTTGCCTCAAGTACACAATGAGCCAAAACCCACCATCATCTACACAACTCTTATATCTCTCATATGATAAGATTTTTATCTCCAATCTCCCAAGATGAATCAAAGTGTACCGTTGCAATCCTTTGCTTTTATTAAGTTTGAAGGACATGTGAATATCTTTCAACACTCCATGTGAAACTAATAATAAATTTCTTTTTGATATCAAATCTGGAGTCAACTCATTACAAGTACTGCTAAACCTCTTTTTGTATTGTCAAGAACACAATCCTCTGACATAGTTCCATCACCACTACGACAGTGATGGATCTGCTCCATTCTATGGTCCTCAAAAATCATATTCTCCACTATTGTTTGGTCTTTATACTCCCACAAGATGAGTAAAAAGTAGGTAACCAGTTTCTATGGTATCCTGTTTACCATCTCTCATTGAATTAGCATCAAAATCCACCCATAGCAAACCTGTCATCAAACAATAACTGTGATCTTTGAAAATTCACGAGCACCAACCTTTATTACTCAACAACCTTGACTCTTCCATTTCTTTTCACTGCGTTCTCCCATTTCTCTTTACTCTCTCATTGTAGTCTCGGATTGCTATCACATTGTCTTTGTCCATCTATTAGATCTCGTTTGTAGTCCTGTACCAACCGTACTGCTGTTTCTCAGAGCCTGTCAGAAAAGTGCGAGCTAGAGGCTCGATGTGGTGTACATATCTCAGTCACGGCAACCGCTTTCATCAGCCTCTGTCAACTATTCTCTGTGCCTTCATCTTCAACATCATGTCCAAGAGCATGCTATAAGCTGCGTTCTGTAGCTTTGAATTGCAAGTCTACTAAATATGCCAAACCTCCGCTAATCTCTTCTTAAATCAACCCCACCATTCTCAGAATCTGTAATGGATAACGAGATAATCGAAACCACCTCCGATCATCTAAAAGAATAGCTCGAGTAAAATCGCACGTATTGGTCTCTCACATTCTTGAGATATTGTGTTAATTAGTATCCACGAACTGTTTGATACTAATACTGCGGTAGATACTTGGAAAGCTCCATCGCAGGTTGCTAAAAACCTATACTCAAGTGCATTAAGAACACTTGCCTCGTATGGGTTCTTGACATGCAGTCTATGGTCTGTCATCCTCGAACCTTTGGTCTCTACATATTCCTATTTTTGACACATAGCAGGCGGTGCTGTAACAATCCATTCTAGCTGCCGCTGCTCGACGTTAGATCACCTATGAGCATAAGCCATTTCTCATGCATCCAAAAAGTTTCTACCTTTTATCGCTAAATCTCTATCACTATGATATTGTTCGAGTACTTTTAGCCTCCTTTGCCTGCGTCTGACCCATCCGCTCCCTTTAAAAGAGACCTAGACTAAACTTTATCTTTGTGCTAAAAACAGATTAGGATAACCAGATTTCCTGGCATAAGATTATCCGCATCCTAGCACAGCTTATTTTACCGGTCAAGCGCAGTATTAATTTCATCTCTTCCTGTGTTTTCTCGAGAGCACTCCATCAGGATTAATGGTTTTAGTTCTCTTGTCCATTATCAACAAACACAGCTTCCTTGGCTCTGACTTTAATGTCCCCAGTTGCCTCTAGCTGGTCCTTAATTACCTGTACTTATTTACCGCAAACAAATAGGTCACTAGCTCCCGCTGTATTGCGAGTAAGACGATACTCGACAACCCTTAATGGGAATCAGACTCAGCGCATCTACTGCTCCAGACCATCTCCCTTTAAACACAATACCCTCATCACCAGTGGCATAAGCTACTCCAAGATTAGAACCCACATTGTCTCGTCTGACACCATTTGTTCGTGTTCACTGAAACTGTCCATTAATCTCTTGTACCCTGGTTTGTAACCGTCTCCAGATCTAGTCCTACTGTTTGAGAACCTTTACATGTGTTTCATGCAATCAGTGCCTTTCAGCTCAGGTTCTCTATAACCCGTATGTTTTTGACCTCCATTACACCGTCTTTGTGTTATCCCATTTTCGCCACTAAATGCTGAAATTTGAACACCTGAGCCTCACTTCCACTTGCACCTTTGTGTTAATTGCCCATTAACCTGATAGGTGTATCCTGTTGCTTTGTTGAGAGTTGTCTTTTAAAAAGCAGAATATCTCTAGTCTGCTGGGTCAAACTCCTTTATACTCCTTTTGCTACAGAGCGCTGAAATTCTTCTTTGTAATGACTGTGGTATGCCACTTTCATCGTGTCATCCCAGCATCACTAATTCACCCCTTTATCTCTTCCACCTATACTAAATCAACCCCATCTGCAAAACCTATACTGCCACTTGCAGCACATAGGAACCTTTATCCCAAATCCATCTTTATCAGTCCTCTCTTTGTCCTCAATTCGATTCTTCAGTCCATTCCAGTGCTAATAGGTTGGCATGAAGCTGCAAATGCATGAATACCCATCTTTCTATCATTGCCACTTTTTCAACACCTTTAATTTCAAACTCTTATCGCTCAGAGCATGATACCCTGACCATCTCTTATTAACAGTGATGTTTGTAAATATGGGTCCATTAACTCGTACTTGTCCTTTCAACTGATCAACGTGCAAGTGAATTTTGAGGAATCAACTAAAATTCTCACGACCCTTATATCTTCATCATATAATAAGTCGACACCAAGTTCTTGCATCATCTTTTGACATATAGCAACATTTGAGTTAGCCTGCACCATTGTACCTCTTAACTGCATAAATAACTCTGCATTTCTCATCTTGACATCTTATAGCCACATCTCTCCGGTTAAAAATATTTAAAGCCGAATAAACTATGTTCTTTTTCTATCTATCTAGTGCCTTGTTAAATTAGTCCATAACAGCCATACCATTACCATTAGCATCTCACTACTATATAATCTAGATCAAATCCTTAAATAACTGTCTTCTATTGCTTGTAAATTAGAGTGTCCATCTTCAATTGTTTCCATACATAATTTTTGTACATCTATTGTCAACATCTGGTACTATTCAGTATATGAGATAGCTGGTAGCATCATACCAGCCAGTGCAAAACAACATCGACTGATAATATTCTAATCTCACCCTGTTTGTTTCTCGTGATTTAATCCCACATTTTTACAGATTTGATGGGTATACTGGCATTTCCTACATTCTTCTTTCAAAAGTAATTTCTTCCAAAGGTCGAAATATCCGTCTTTTGACACCACCAAACCACTTATTCCATTTCTATAGCAAAGAAACTGGGTCAAAAGTATTTTCTTGCATTAGGGTTTCTACGAGCGGTTCTTGGATAGTCCTTCTCAATCTGCTATTTGATATGGCTAAAAGAATATAAAAATAACCCCTGCCAAACAACATAGAAGTAGCATAAGTTTTGAAGATGTTGCCAAGACCAATGGATTTTAACCACGCTGATGTCAAATATATTTCTTGATTATCTTCTTGTAAATGTGAATATTTTGATTGCTCTGAAAATGGTGCAATTCTTATATATATTAAACTTTCTTAATACATCATCAAGCATCTGTTTATCAATCATACGAAACTCGTCAACATCAACAAATGACTTCTAAACACCTCCTTGCCCCATCATTAGCTGTAAAATTGTTTTTAATTGTACCCTATTGTCCCAAAAATTCTAGTTCAGTGTTTTTGTGCATTATGTATTTTTAATTCCATTGCAATGTTTTGAGAATGGAGATATAATTCTTTTATGATTTTATCTACAACTCTCAACAGCTTGTGTTTTCTGTCCCGTAACTATAATAACTTTAATGTTGGGATATAAAATACACTTAATACAACAAAATAGTAGTAATATGTTTTTCCAAGACCTCTACTTCAATAAAACATATGAAATATATATTCATAGCAAAACAAAATCAGTTCTTGAACCACTTCAAAGAAAAACCCTAAATATTCTGTAGCACATCTATGAGGATTTTTCTCTGTAGTACCCAGCCCATACATCAACACCTTTGCATTAATCTGTCATTACGGATATCCTTCTTAAAACCATCAAATGTTTTTCTTTGAATAATCAACATAAGAAACAGAATATTCTTTTAAGTTTTCGTCTTTCCGTTGACTTTTGACTTGGCTCGTGTCATTAAATCTAAAATTTTAAAATTCCTTTTAGCCATTAAAACCTCACCCAAACATTTCTTCAACATTATCTTTTTCCTTGCGTTATTTTAGCCCGAATTATGTTCTAGATTGTTTTAATGTATATTTTTCTAATTCCTTTTTCGTATTCTTCTTCGGTGTATTGTTATTTGCTCAAACCATATTGCTTTAAACTTCCGATAAAACAAAACAACCATTTTCCATAATCCATCAACATCATTCCATCTTTGGTTCAGATATAGGTCTCGGTGTTTTCCCATTTTTAATCAAAACACCCGGCACCTGTTTATCGCTCATTTCTCATCTGATGTTTGTTGAGATGGTTTTATATTTGTACTATCTAATGTTTTCTCGCCAAAGTTCTGTTAGTTTTTGACTACTTATCTATATCAACCAAACGTGCTTTATCAGCTTCTAATTTTGCTTTGTACAATGATTTGGGGCAATTCTTCTTCAACTTATTTTTATATCGTGTCCAGATAAATATTCTGGAAGTTTGTTTCAAGTAAGACGTGTTCTCTTTTTGTGTATCAAAAACCCCAAAACAATCTCGAGGTTTTTGCCTCTTGAAAACCTCGTCATATAATTGGTCTATGCTTTTTAATAACTTAGTATCATCTTCGTCTTTGTAAATTCTTTTAAATTGAGAATTTCAAATTTGTTTTAATTCTATATAATCTAAAAATAACTGATTATCCTCAACTACTGTACATTAAATGCCTTTATTTTATACTGAGATAACGATAACTTTAACATAATCTGTAAAAAGTATTAGACACTCTTTATCAGACTCAAGAGGGCATTAACTATATTGTTACTGTAATCATATTGGCTAAAGCACAAACTGTTTTGAAATGCTATATGGCATGAATCTTTGTAATATATATGTTAAAAATATCATTAACACATATAGTGCGTATCTGAAACATAATGTATCATCTTGTTTATACAGTAGTGAATCTCCCTATTAAGAAATTCCTTTTGTGTTATGTATTCAGTCCACAGCAACTATAACTTGTGCATATACTTTCATTTTTCTTTTTGCTACTGTTTGTAGGCTGCCATATTTTTACACTTTCTCTTAATTAGTTAAGTGTTGCTACGCATTGTGTAGCTTAAACTTAACTTTTCTCTTAACTCAGATACAATCTGAATACAATCCGTTTACATCACACTCTCTTTGGTCTTTGTTTCTCATAGTTTTGAAAAGAGCTAAGACCCTGTTGGCCTCGACTCTCCGTCTAGCCAGCATTTCCCTGTACGCCCTTTACTGCTCATTTTACTATCTCCACTGACCCATCCTGTTGGCTTTCTGATCTCTGTGCTTTGTTCATAAATCACTTCTGCTAAACCTGCCATCTGAAAGTTTCCCACTCAACCATTTGTCTCACGTTTATTACTGTAAAATTAATCTGTCTGTATTATTCTTGCCTTGTTTGATTGATACTGACACCACTTTCACCATTTAGAACTTCTGATGTAAAGCTGTCTTTTAAATCAACACTCGCCAATATCTCTCGACTCCCACTGCACTATCTCCCACCGCCTTCATCTACATTACATGCTGGTAGCCCACCATCCACGGTAATAGTAAGCAAGCTCCCAGGAACAACCCTACCAGAGGCAAGCAATCCCTCCTTCCTTGACTTCTCTCCACATTTTGCCTATAGAAGATCTACCCTTTTAAAATCTGCAGTGTTTTTAAAATCCCTTCCAGCTCCTGAAACCACACATTACCCATGCAACTGTCTTTGGAATCTGAAAGATGTCTCCTTAAGCCCACTCGTCTGTCGTCATCTGAACCCATCCATAAATTCCCACTCTTGTCACTGTCTGGTCAAACATTTCGCTCTTTAATACGCTCATACAAAACATATCCCACCCCTTTGAGTCCATCGAAGTGGAGTTCATCAGTGCGTCATCACCATTAGTGGTGTTTGATTTTCTGTCTTGTTGCTCGTCTGAGTGTATCCGGCAATCAGCAGTGGCCTCTTTGATACAGTAGTCCATATATCGCCCTGCTTATACTGTATCAAACTTTACAATGCGTTTAGTCTTGCCACCTCATCTCCTATAATCTCTAGCACGCAGACATAGTAAGCAATGCACTCTTTGATTTCATAACATAGCATCACAACAATCCTCACTCCTGGTCCATCTCCTTAATCCTGTTTCTAGCTCGTATGTCAGCACTCTAATTTCTTTCTTTTCCCCTTCTCACCTCTCTCAAACAATCTTCCACCGCCTGAAGGAGTATGTCTAGGCATTTAAACTCTTTGTAATTTGGTTTCGCTCAAGTATATGTTATGCATTGTATCACTGTCATTACGAACGAATCGCATTTCTTCTTTAACCAAAACCTGGTCTTGATCAGCTCAGACGTCAGAATCACATTGGTCCGTGTCTCAGCTTTTATCCCTTATATCCAACGGACAAAATTTTTGCTCTCAGTTGACTTCCTGTCCGGCAACTCATCTCCAATTACATCTTTACACCTTTTGTGTAATAACTCTTTATTAATTCTGTATTTCTAAATTGATTAACCTCAACCTACAAGCTTCCAAACCTGTAAAGTGCATCTTTGTTCTTACCTTGTATGGCTAGCATTTTCCATATCTCTTACCTTTGTTTTTAATCATAGTCTTTTATTTTATGCAGGAACTCGAGGACATGATTACTGCTCAAGTAACGACCCTACAACGTCACTCATCGTCCTTGTCTATTATTCAGGATTATAAGAGCCTGTGGAAATGCTAAAGTCTGTTAAGCTTCAATACTTTCATAAATCATAAATCTGAAAGATTTGTAAGTGAAACTTGATATTCTGACTTAACCTCTGACTAATTTCCGAAGTTCCTGAAGATTTTAATCTTTGGTCTCTTAAATCTTAATCTTTAAGCTTTTAATCCATTTACACATCACCTTTGCAACAACTCACTCATTAGCTACTATCTCCAGATAAGTCATTCCTTTCACATGCTATTGCCACATCCATCACCTAACATTTTGGACATCCAAGATCACTGCAACTACCCTCTTTAGCAAAATTCTAGAACTGAATCTGTCTTTGAACTCGACATCCCAAAAGAGAACAGGGCTTCCAACTCCAATACTCCCTGGTTACAACCACAACTATACTATGTTTCTCTCATATTTCCCACTCCATCAGTGCTTGCAGCACCAGGACACAGATAGCCGTGGTCCACGAGCTCCTAAAATGTTCTTACATCCACATTAAATCCAGCTGCAAGTGTTTCATGCGTCGAGGGTCAACCAACTCCCACTGGAATTGTTTTCTTTCGTGCTACACTCTTTCCATGTAGTAGCATACACATCTCTTATTTCTTTAGCACCATCACCAATCTTTAGCACTCATTCTCTCTTCTCTCGTCACCTGAGCTCCAACCTCATTACGGAAAATCGGCATCAACTTTGTCTTTACTCCAGGCCATCCACTGAAACACAAGAGCCAAACTGTTTCACGTGTCCCGATCCCATCTTTTTGTTTTACCAATCGTCCCCAGCTACGCACATCCCTCCCAGCCACGATCACTGCTGTCTGCGTCCCATGCATCATAGCGAGCCGTACCCATCCTATTCCTTTATCAAACTAAAATAGACTGACACCCCAGATCTTTACTCAGCAACCTCGAATCAAAACACTTTTGTCCCCAGTCAGCTTTTGATCTTTAGCTCAACGCCTGAAAACACTCACAGATCACTCTTGTTTCTTCAATTCCATCAGTTGGTTACTTTTGCATCACTTAATGCTTTTTGTTACTGCTATTTGCTCTCGAGGTTTGACTCCCTTGTTGCCTTTTTAAAATCTTTATAAGATGTTTCCTAGTCAAACCACACGATCAAACAGTCTTTTACCAGTCACAGGTCAGGAGAAAGAGAGAAAACCCAGATGGTAGCTGCAGGCTTTGACCTCCATAGTCTGCTCCACATATGGCTAAAGCTCTTAAATCTTGATAAGCAAATACATATAGGAACGCCATCCATATCCATACCATCACTGAAACAACCCCATAACTCCTCCTGACGTAACACACATTTTACATCCGGGCGTCACTGCGCACGACTTTATTACTCATACCACTATCCTATGTTTCTTTTATTCCCAGTGCTCAGCACTTTGACTATAGTCGTCTAAAGACCATCATTTAGATACATGTTTGTACATGTACTGCGACTTTCATGGTGTCTTGTAAACATTTGACTCAGCATAAGCACGACTCCACGTACTTTTAGACACGTGTCCTGAACTCATTTAGTCCCAGCACTAATCCTGTTTATTACTCGAGTACCGACCAAAACAAACATGCACTGTAAGAAATGATTCCCATAACATCTACATGTGAGCGGTGTTTGCCAACGCCACCATGAAACTACCCATCTGTCCATTTCTGCTAGCTCACACTAATTCCATCAACTCTCTCAAATCATTTTGCTGCTACCATCCCACCTGCTCACCTCCACATCCGACACATATCCCTATGTCCAAATCACCCACATCTTTAATTTGGTTGACAGACCTCTGTCGTCTTGTATAACTCGTCCAATATGCATGACCCGTTCTCTTATTACTTCCTTCGCTCTATTCTGGCATACACTCATAGGTATCTGCCAACGTTTAACAATCCTGTTTTTAAATCTTATCTCAACATCCTCATCCACTCAAATCTTCATTTCTATCCACTATATTAGAAATATCAAATGCTCCACCATCAGATGGCTAACTCTTGCCACTCTGGCCACTTTATGACATTTTCTATCTCCAGCTGTAAACTCATCAACCATCCAATCAAAATCCTCTCTTTGCGTTAACACTGCTACACCTATCCATTACCTTCATCTCCCATCAATCTTGATTTTCAGATATTTCCTTCCGTCCTTAGTGTCGTCAACATCCACCAAAGATGTTACTAAAACCACTGGCTATAATTACCACTATATATCTGCTCACCTTGAAGCCTCGGCTTGTACACATATCTCATCTTCTACTTCCATCCCATACATTATATCGTCATCTTCATAAATTTCTATCGCATCTATCTTTAAATCCAGTAAATTGCATTTAATTCAGTATCTCGGCACTAGATCTTATCTTCTTCTTTTATATCTTTATAATTAATCAATCACTCTTAATTGAATACACTATCAAATTTAGGTGAGGATTTTTACTTTAAAAACATATCTCAAGTATATTTTACTTTGTATCATCTTTTTATTAATTTTTATCCAGCTCTAAATTTAAACTCTCTCATATTTACTCCTTTTTGTATATATATATTGTTTATTATTTTCTTTTATTTGTATGATTTTCTATATTTTTATTCGAATAAACTACAAAACTTGGTATATGATTACTTGCAGTGCATATTTTAATATCCTATAATTTTGTATCATCCTATTATTAAAACTATCCCAAGCTCTAAATTTAATTTCCCTGGCCTTTTTACTCCTATTCTTCCTGTTGTTTAATGCGTTAATACATAAAATTAATTTGTTTATTTTGCTTGTGTAAAATATTACCACAATGTTTGCAATATTTTTGATTATTCTGTTGCTCTACAATCCTCTACCACAATGTCCACAATAGTATAAAGTTTCCAACATCGCTTATGATCAACTTCTTTGTTAATCCATATATCTCATTTAAGATTGGTACACAAATCATTGTAAATTATATCTCCAAAAATAGACCATGGAAAGTCAGTTTAAATCTTGAATCTCTTTGATGATTACTAGATATTCAACTCAAAACATCACAAATAATATTTACTATCAGAAAAATCTTTGAGTTAATTCATCTCTATATAATTTATATTCGTATAAAGTAGCTATTACTATGGATTTTCTCTCTTGTTTGATATTTTTACTATATGCTTTATATATAGTCAATTATTGTAGTATGCAATATATTATTTTCATCATACACTTGTATTATGTTTCAACATCTTGTAATCTAAAAAGCAGGCAATGATGATTTTTAAAACTAATTTTAGTTTACCTATAATATTATACAATCTATTTACTGTACTGTTATTTCTTTCTGACAACTGATGTGTTTTATCCCTTTGCGTATTCAAAAAGCGTGGAAGTTTATTCATTGTAAACTCTTTTATGCTTTATCAGATATATCTTTGGGGTAACTGTAATGTAAATAGTGTTTTGGCTTCATCAATAGTAAAGTTATTTCACCATACACAAATATTTAATACAAGTTAAACTCCATTTCTTCATTGTCCATATATTTTGTTATATCATTGCTGATAGCACCTATATTGCGCCTCCAGTAGTTTAGCCTCAAGACCATTATATAAACTATGTGGATTAAGAATATATAGCATCAGCTTTCTCATTTCTATAATAGAGTGCACTATATTGTCCTTTTGCCATTTCTTTTTTGCTATGTTTACAAAATTAGTGTTTCTAACATCTGAAGGCAATCACCGTCCGAGTCCATCTGAGTAACTTGCTTATTAAATCATTGGTGCTTACATAAATGCTTTTGAAACAAAACCATTGTTGTTTCATTATTTTATTTGTTCTAATAGCGTGTTCTCATATAAATGAGGACTTCTAAGACAATCAACTTCTTTATTATCTCAAACAAATTACAACCAACTTCATTACTATTTAACAAACCTTTAGGTTTTTCAATCTCCTAAAAATAAATACTCACAAAAAGCGTATAAACTCAGAAACAAAAGTATATTTACCACCAATATTGATTTTACCTGCATAAGGTCTTTAACAACTTTTCTTTTGTAATCACCTCTTTGGAATATACATCTTGCAATAATTCAGGATATAAATACAAAGATTGTTGATAAAAGTTCTTCTGTTTGTTATATTTTGTAGCTCCTAAAACAGATAAACATGGTTTTATATCACTACTAATATTCACAATTTCTTGCTTAGTACTCTTACACAAATCCACTAATCTCATCATCTGATATATCCAGTTAATGTCTGCAACATCTGATAACCACAGTAGAAGTTTTTAATCATAATCTTCTTCTTGATTGCAAATACAAGCATCACAGCTATATTTTTCAAAATTATCTTGAGTATTCTTGCCAACTGTCATAATATTTTGACATTTTAAATTGTGATTTTTGTAAGTATAACCTCAATATCATCACCTAATATATTCCATTGTTTGCTATAAATATCAGTAACTATACCAATATTATTATCACCAGTTTTTCTCTTTGTTCCAAAATAAATTCATCAAAGGAAGGGAACCAATAACCTTTTTATAAAAGGTAATCGCAACTATAGTGCTTTTTAAACTTTTTATACAACATCATTCCACAAACCGTCAGTATGCGGTATAGGCACAAGCATTATTTTTGTCTTGTTATCTCAAAAACTCTGATAATCTATAAATCTACAACTCCATTTACATCAAACTCCATATCGTCTACAAACGATAGTTTTTCGTATATCAAACTCTTTCCATACATCAGTAGCACTATTATTAAGAGCGGTATATGCTAAAAACTTATTTTGTATTGCAACCACCCTTAGAATTTATTTTCTGTCAATGGTTAAACCACAAAAAGTGTTTGTTCATACTTATTATATAAATCTTCTAATTAAAACCAATCTCGTATCTGTCTGCACTTGCCGTATAAGACCTATATTTAATTACCTCTCCTGTTTCTTTTATCTATATATTCAAAAACCGTTTTTAATTATACTTTTCAAAAACAGAAAAGAAATATGCTTGTAAGATTACTATATCCTATAGATAATTGTCCCTATAGGCATTTGCAATACACGAGTAGTATTAGACTCAAATACTCCAACTACATTACTTGGCTTTTAAATGCGTTGTATCTAGCTGTCTCTGTTTTATTGACATTTCTTTTCTAGCAACGATAATAATTCTTTTTATAATCATTAATTTTGATGTCCTAAATCTAATATTTTATTACGATAATCAGTCTTTAATATCATCTGTTATATTCTTTTTAACAATTCTTTTTAAATCATTTCTTTGACGATGTAATTCATTTAAACTATCTCTAATAGTTTTTCCTCTGGTGATAAAAAGTTGAAGTATCAACCATATATACATATACTTGATTATTTAGCAAACAAAACACTCCTTTAGTCTAATTCCTCAATTAACCCATTAATATTAAATTTACACAAATATTCAACCAACAAACAATTCAAATTAATATGTTCCATACAATCGCCTATACTATCAACAAAAATTTGTGTTTATGCTTTTTGCCTTTATATCTTTTGACAACCTCACTATCAGATAGCTTTCTTTTTATAAAAATTAAATCTACATCCATCATCTTTTAAGCTAAGATAACATAAGTAAAGTTAACTAGTAATAATGTTGATACATACACCTGCGTTATTAAACTTATATAATGTTTCTGTATCTAAATAATATTTTTGTGTGTTTATTATAATATAGACATAGTTCTGCAGTTTCGAGAATAGATTTTATTCTGTTCTCCATCATTCTCGCATTCCCTACAATAACATTGTAATTAGTAATAGCATCTAAATATTGATATTCTAAAATAGCTTCGAGATGCAGTTCTGTCAAATTGTCTCTTGTGTATTTTGCATTATCTATATCCTCCCAAATTGTAATTGTAGTGCAATTATTTTTAACATTTATATCAATAATTTGGTCTGTGTAGTTGTTAATCTTAATTATTTGTTTATTGTTAATTTGTTTATTAGCTGAAATTTGTTGATCTGGTTTGTGCCTATATTATCCTGGTGTTATATTCGTTGTTTAAAAATAGTTATTTATTAATGTTCTTTGAACTTTTCCAAGATAAGTTATCAGTTAATGTTTTAGCAGCATTAAAATATCCTGTATATGTTACAACTGTAACTCCAGTTGGTGGTATTTTTAAATTTTTGCAAATTTGTTGAAAAATCAACATTTTTCTCCACTGTGCCTTTTTGATACAGTGGACAGAATTAAGTAATAATCTACACCTGTAACAAATTTATCTTTATCTCATATTCCGTCTTGCGGCACTCTTTGACTCCTTTAAGGAAATTTATCAACATCAGCAAAAGTTAACATTCTCTCCATTCCAGATTTTTAATATCTGCTATTTGGCATGTTAATTTTTATTATATTATTTTCATTTCCTTTCCTTCTTATTTTTATATAAAAATTTACTTTTGTTTATTATTTTAAATTGTACTAAGTTGCATTAAACTTATATAAAAACAATATTATTTTGTATTGCTTTATGAAAAGCAAAGTATCGAGTTTTTAGGCACGCTTTGCACAAACAATGGCTTATATTCAATAACTTTTAGTATATCTTTCATTTTTAATTTGTTCTTCATTCCATTTTAAAATATCAATGTTCCGTTTGGTTTTAATACTCGCTATACCTCATTAAAGCTTGTCTTATATCTTGCGCATTTAGTGTCTTTACTGGCAGCGTTCCATATTTTTAGCAAATATGAGATTTTTACCTGCTTTGTTTTAAATGTGGTCGAACACCACAAGATAAAATGTATTATCATCAAACGGCATATCTCTAAAGTCTGCAACTATATCAGGTTTAATGATTAATCTACGGCCATCACATAATGTGTCTTCAAGTGTTCAGTTATCTATAAATATAGTATCCTGTATCAAAACCAAAACATTTTACTACCACAGCAGGCATCTAATATCTACTTTTCTCCGCTCTTTTAATATATATTAGTTTGTAGTGTTATTAACGCATTCATAGCTTTTTTACCCTTGCCAAAACCACCTTTATATATCTGTAAATCTCATATTATCAATTTTTGTTAATCCATTTATATTATATTTTTCCATTATTCTTCTCATTCTAATAATTTTTGTTCTTACAGATATGCCTATAACCTTGCCTTTTAAAATATGAAAGCTTCTCTTAAATCAGTAATAACGATAACAACTTATTATCGTATCTGTGTTTTAACCTTAAACTTTGCGTGTTCATATCTACTGTTTTACTATCCCCCAAATGAAATTATATCACCTCTATAGATTTCTTTTTCCGTTCTTGTCTTTAAGTCCCAGTATATTGCATTAGTTCAGCACATTGCATTTTGCGGAATATTAGCAAATCAACATTGAAAATGTTTTGATCCACTTTTTATTAACTGATCCACGCTCTAAACTTAATCTCTATTTCTATATCCTTTTTCAATCCATATTTCTATAATTCTATCTTTTTAATATATTTTATACTCTCATCATCAAATTTACTATTATAATCTCATCTGTTTTATAAATTTTTGTTATTATTCATCTCATTCCAAAAAGCTTTAGTTGATTTTAAAGCGTGTGATTGTTGCCGTTGAATAATCTATTCTATCTGGTTTAAACTGGTCGTCGTAATATAGTGCGTTATTTCCATTATCAAATCTCCTTATGGTTTTATTATGACTTGGTCTAAATATATATAATCTTATTATTTTCATCAACGAGTTTTATATTTTTGTCCGTTTCTTAAAAATAAAATGTGTATACATCATACTTTCAGCAATCCATTATAAATCTTTTTGTCATATTTTTAATTGTGTTGCAATATTTTTCCTGCATAACTTAAAAATCTACTTGTTTTCTACTTATCTATCACCTGTCTTTTAATTTATACTTGTTGTTTTAAATCAAAATATAATACTTTTATAATTAAACACATCTTTAATTAAATATAATATTTTAATTTGTATTATTTTTGTTTTATTATTTTTGTTTATTATTTTTGATTGGTTTTACTTGCTTTATATTCAGCATATGGAATCCAGTTATTCTCAAACATTTTTGCTCAACATCTTTTATAGCATTTTTGTAATATCATATCACAATCTTCATTTAGCTTGCCAAAGTGTATATATTGTTTGATTTAAGTCTGCCTTGATTATAATAAAACACCTGCGTTTGTATATTTTAGTACACCACTTTCTGACAAAAACGATATATATTTGTTCATAGAACTTAAACTTTTAACACCAATACTTGATATTATGCTATCATAAGATATAGGTATACTAATATCAATAGACGACATAATTCGTAAAAATACACTGATGCTATTAGTAACTCTCAATCATCATCTTTAAATCATTTTTATACGATAATATTTTTCAATATTCTAATTTTATAGTAGTAAAATATGACTTTTAAAATCTGTATTATTATCTGTATTTAATAAACTATTATTTAAAACACTTTGAAAATGTATAGCTTCTGTTGTAAATAAACGATGATTAGGACTAAGTGTTTTATTCACTATGTTAAATTCAAATGGTTTAAAATGTGAGCCTCAAAAATCTGCAAATATCCAATTTGTGAATTCTCATCAATATATTTTAATATCTGATGGTTGTAATGTTTTATACCGTATTCATAAAACCTTTCAGATACGTGTAGAAGTTCTATAAAAATATTTAGCTTTGTTTTCGCTGTTTTTATTAACCAATCGATGGTTCTGTTAGCATTATAGCATACATATATATAGGAGTTTAGTGTTATTTTACTATATCTGTTTCAAATATTCGTCTATCAAGTTTACGTTATTCATCTTGCTTCCTTCTTGTTTTTAATATGAAAATTTAATTTGTTTTGTTATTGCTTGACAATAAATAAAATATGATTCTTTTTAAAGATTGTACTACTAATTTTATATTTGTCAAATAAAAATGTATAAAATCATATTATATCAATATAACAATAATCACAATATATTTGTACTACTTGAGCTAAAATATAATACAATTTTCAGTTTTTCTATAATTGTAAACCATAAATAAAGTCAAAGTATACAAGGGTAAGAAATATAAGACATAAAAGATTGTATATATAAAATATAATATATACAAAATGACTATATATAATAAGGAAGCTTTTATATTATCTTGGTTGTTTTATTAATCTGATATTACTTTGATTATTTTGGCAAAAGAGTTACAAAACCAAATCGAACGCTTTTTAAAACCCGTTGCAATCGCACAAGGGTACCCCTGATGATTACTTTGAATCAAATATATACTGTTACTAAATATACTTAATCTAATAGTAATAGAATTATATTATATTATAATATTATATTATATATATTATTATTAATTCATTTCTTTTATTTTCTTTGGTTCTTTTCTTTTTCTTTAATCGATGGTACTCTCGCACGTGAACACACAAAAACTGAAATTACAATAGTTTGATAGTATTTAAAATTTCAAAATTATAAAATTGGTATCTAAATATCTTTTGTTTAAAATACAAAAAGTTAGTAATTGTAATGCTTTTTAGAATTTAAAGAATAATTTTGATTAAATTGGTTTACAAAATAAAGCTCAAGTTAAGCTTAAAATCAATAACTGTAGAAGATAAATATACAAAGCTTAAAAAGTACAATGAAATTCAATGTTTTTAAATAAAAAGAAAAACAAAAACCTATGTAAGTGTAGATAAATAGGAGATATATCTCACATTCTCTTATTAATGTGCTACAAAGTTGAAAATTCAGTATATAGAGCTAATTAGTGATATGGTTAATTAGATTGAATTTAGAGTCGGTTATGATGGCAATTAAATTTTGAAAATCCAGTCTCATAAAGACTGAAAATAAAACAGATTAGAGTAATGATATCCTATACGACTATAGTTACAATGGTTGTAAGATATTAAAATATTCTGTTTAGCAGTATAATACTGATATATCAGTAGATATAAGGTTGTTTTGTGTTTAAATATTAGTTTGCTAAAGATTGAATTAATGGATTTATAAAAAGATATTATCCTGTAGATTATAAAATAGGTGTTATAGGAAGTATAAAATATTATGGCTCTAAAATGTCTAAAAATTCAATCTATATAGATTAGTAAATGTCTAAACAGTTGAAATAACAGTATACTAAGTGCATATAAAAGCCTGAATATAGTAATTGGAAAAGTTTTTAAGCTTGTTTTGTTTATATTGGGGACAGCCTGTCTCCAAACTCCTTTCATAGTATTCGTCATTACATAGCTACGCATTTCTGCTCAATTAATTTTGATTAATTTTGTTGTTTTTGTATTTTATATTTGTTTAAAAGACTGAAACTCTGGTGTTTTGAGGGAAGTATATTGTGATGACAATTAAACTAATACAGATAATTGAAAGCAAGTCAAATGTTTAGTTTGAGCTTATATCAGAAAGTGATAAAATTTAATATAACTTTGCATTTTACAGTAGAGTGGTAAATCTGAAAGTCACCCCTGAAATCGAAAAATTTGGTATTTGTGAATAGACTTTAGACATTCAAGGTAGTAAACATCAAAATGATATATAAAAGTATCTTAAAAATCAATGCAAAGTCTTAATTGAATTTCGATTTATTAATATAATATAGATATTTTCTATAAAAAGTCAAGATTTTATAATATATGTTGTTGAATATTCTTTGATTATTATATTGACAAATGTATTGTATCTAAATTATGAAAATATATGCCACTGCAATAGTTATGGTACAGATTGTATTTTATAATGTGATAGTTAAGAAAATTGTTAGTATTGAATAATGAGATATACTGTTAAATCGGATAAATGCTGAAAATAGATATAATTAAAATATACATAAAAGAGTGTAGATAAAGATTTTAGATAAGTCGATTACTAGCCGTAAAAAGATTTTATAAATTTAATTTTATAGATTTAATCTTTATATTGTATTTAATTAAAAGATTGTTTGATTATATTGTATATGGAATTAAATGCTATTTATAGTGATATTATAGATTGCATCTCTGTCATATATCAAAACAAATGAATTTAATTTTGATTATGTTTATTTGTTATAAAAGTGATTGTAAATGTTATATGTTTAGATATTTATTATTTAATTAAAAGATTAAAACGTTATTATACTGATAATCGGATACGTCATCGAGTTAGATATATATAATAGTTTGTATATTTAATATTTTACCAATTAGGTATATTATTTAATAAAATACTTTTTAATACTAGTTATTTCAGTATATACAGAATATGTACTTTTGTATAATTATTGCATATAATTATGAGATTAAAGTATTGTCATCACTGTATTAGAATATGTATATTTTATTGTATCAACTTTTGATACATTTTTATTTATGTATATTATATACTTGGATATTGGGATGTCTGTTTGAGGACTGTGTTAGATTGTTGTGTCATATATATATATGTAAATAGTATATGTTTATGTATTATGGATATTAGAGTTTTATGGAGATTATATTTATGATAATGATTATTGATGCTATAGATATTCGATTAAAATAGAGGAAATTAAATTTTGAGAGATAATTTGATGGGAGAGAATTATATACGTTATTGTTAGGATATTATATACTTTTGATCTTTTAATGTTTAAAATTTAAAATATATGATTTTATATGATTTTTATCATCGTTATATAGATAGTTGATTTTATTGATTATAAGATTTTGTGTAAGTGGATTATTATATAGGATATTTTCTATCATATTTAAGTGTTTGGTGAGATGATTTGTATTGGTTTATGGCATATTTGTTAATGTATAAAATACTTTATTGATGATATATTGATCTTTACTACTACATGATCATTAGAGTTAGAATTTAGTGCAAACTCCGTGCTCACTATAAGATTATACGATGAAATGGTTGCTTTATTACTTTTTCTATACTGGTTTAGATTATATATGTATAACCTTTATTGATTGGTCTATAGGTGGATAGTTATTTATTTAATCTTGTATGTTTTGATTGTATTGGTTTTATGTGTTGGTTGATAGTAGTTGAGTTTATGTTTATATTGTATCTGTATTGTGTCTGTGCATCTGTCTGTGTAGGGTAGATAGTTTATAGTAAATCTGTATATTAGAGTTAATTTAATATATTGTATTTATATTATCTAATACTGTATCTCGTGCTTCAACTCTTTATATTATATTGTGTATCAGTACTTTTGTATTATATCTGTGCCTGTATCTGTGTAGAATATTAAATGTACTTTGTGTTTATATCTTTTATATCTATATTAATTTAGTGTTGTATTTTTACATTATGTCTGTGTCAAAATATTAACTATCCGTGCAAGCCCGTGAGACTATCTTTATAAAACAAGAAGTATACATATTCCATATTGTTATAAAACTTGTAATAGCATCAAAAGTCAAGTTTTTCTTAGTTTTGTTTGGTCAAATCTGATCGCAAAATCACTTGTAGGCAAGCAATAATACCTTTTCGGTAGTCTGGATTATAAGCAATACCGCACCAATATTTAGTGTAAAAGCTAAGCTTATCATTGATTTTTGCCTCTGATCTCTAATCCTGCGTCCTGCTGTCTGTCTTGTGGATTGCTACTCGTTTATCAGTTTACTGCTTAAATCAATGATAAAATGAGCCGTATATATTATCATTTTTCTTGTTTTTCAACTCTGTTATAATTCAAAACTTATATTACTATAAATTAAACTTATAGCAAAATAAGAGCTTTTACATCTTTTAATAACTGTAGCTATCATACTAACACACATTGACAATGTATAATAAAGCATTTATCAAATATATTTAAAAGTATTGTAACTATCATCTAAATATTTATAATCTACAATTTTAAAATGTTCTTTTAACCTTTCTTTATGTTTTCACTACTTTTACTTTTTACTTTTAAATGTCAGTAATCAACAAGTTTTCTATTTATTTTAGTGTTTCATTTTAATATTTATTTATTTATCGTAACTTTCTATTTATTTTATATATAAATAAAATTTTAGGTATTGATAATTTTAATACGGCGCTATATGACCTATAATATTTTACATATGTAATTTTAATGTATAAACTCAACATAATCATTTTCCAACAGCTTTTAAAATCTTCAATATACACTGTTATATTACTTTTAATTTTAAATAGTTTTCAAGACTGTAATCAATAAAGAAAACAAATCAATATAAATCAGTCAGTAAAATAAATCAGTATAGTAATATAAATAAATGGTACTAGAATTCCTATAAAAAGTTACCATTTTAACAAATTAATATTTGCGTGCCTTACATAGTGCCAGATTAATGCAATTCATATAAAAATTGAAAAAGACTTGACACGTAGTGTTATAATACAATCATAATAACCAAAACAAAGTAGTATAGAAAGAGATATATATAGCATAGTACATGAACAATGACCAATTTAATAAAAGTTTTGAAATTCAAAAAGTTACATATAACTATTCATATGTATACACTCATAAATCTGTCACTTTAAATATAAAAGGCGGTGATGAGCATGTCAGTAATAAAGCATAATAATATAGATGTGTTGTTGAGCAGTAGAAGGTGGGATGTGTCTATATATATATATGTAATATCAGGAGGTCATAATATAGAAAGAACAAGACCACGAACAAAAGGTAGAAAATTTTAGGTAATACTCGCCATAGTATCAAAATATGTTATTATAATTCACAACGACAGAAGAACTAAAATTCTAATATGCTGCAATTATAAAAATTCATATACAGCACATCAGAAACAAACTAACAAGGAGAAGAAAAGAAAATGAAAACATCTACATCTATGAAAAATGCATCACAGCTTTGCACTCATATGGGGCGGGTTATTTGCGACCTATCTAAGATGTGTAGGCTTATGTTGGAACCAGACTACTATAACTCTGGTATATACGGGTGGAATTGTGACATCTACACAAATCAGCCAATATGATGTAATGATATGTACTGGCTAGGAACATGAGAGGTAAGACAATCCCCGTAGACATATTATATATAATGATATAGCTGTAAACATCTATTAATACAGATATGATATAATAAAAGAATGTCAGTTACTCGAAGAAAACTATAATATTTTTCTTCAAGAATTAGCAAAGCTTTGTAAAAAGATAAGTAATAAAACATATTATAAGTAAAAATAATACAATAATAATAAGAAACAATCAATTATATTATAAAAATTGTAAAATTCCACAATTGCTTTATAATATAATTGATTGATTGATACAATAAAGGAGAAAAATAAAATGAAAAATATAACATAACGAACAACCTAATATATATAGTAGTTTATAGTGCTAATGCGGATGAATTTTTCAAATATGTTTTACGATATGTCGAAGCCATATCATTTGCAAAAGACCAAAATGGCGGAATATAAATATACACTACATTATAGCGATTGACGAATGTTTGCACGTCTATTGAAAATGATGTTTCGGAAGGTTTTCATCTTGACGAAGCAGCACAAGATGCAGGCTGAGTCAAGATGATAATATTAAAGAATATATTCAACAAACTTTTGGTAAAACTATGTTGGAAAATACTTGAAAAATGGAGATTTTTATAGTTATGATTATATGGATTACTCTGAATTTATAATAAAAATCAATGATATTAATTTTCTATGATATAAACTTGTAAATATATAGTTTATAACAGAGAAAAATAGACCAATTGTTATATTAGGACTCAATAGATGAAGTTTATAGCAAAACTAATAGATAAATCGATGATATAGATATCTTAATTGTCGGTGACTGATTTACAAGATATTGAAGTGCTAGACAATGTACAATATAACTACTATAACGATGAAGATTCTATAGACGAGTATTTGTGCTGTAAATACTCGTCTTATGAAAAATATGGACAGCGAAGGCAATATCACGTATAGTATAGATTATAAAAGATATTGCAACAGGTATCTTAAATTTAATATGTTTTAAAAAGTATATCATATAAAATATAGTACTCTTACGGATTATTCAAAGTCCTGTAAGGGAAAAATAATAACAAATTACAAACAAATAGCAAAGGAGAAAAGCAATATAACACTACAAGACAAAAACACACTATATATAAACAAAACATAAAAATAACACCATAGTTGGAAATGACGCTTGATTGTGAAAATCATCATAAATCACCAGTGGAGCTTGACGGGATATATTCCCGCAGGTTTTAGACGTCAAGGATTTTGACAAAATGAAAGATATTATATTTGAAAAACTAATTAATTGCAAAAACTAAATCTATATGTAACAGGTCTAACCATTGCATTGGTTGAGGTGTATGATTTTGTGTTCATAATAATATGCCCTCCTAACTCTATATCATTATGACAGAGAAACGGGGTATTATGTCCAAAAACAACAACAACAAATCAAGGATGTGTAATATAGATTATAACAAGCAATATAGAAAGATATAAAAATTTTAAAAATAACACTGACAGAATAAAAAAGTTATGATATAAAAATATTATAACAATAAACAAATTAAATTTACAGATATATAAAATTCCATATCTGTAATAGCAAAGGAGAAATTAAAATGATAGTATACTGATTTAAAACCAACAAATAATCAAAAAGTTTTTATAATAAAGCTATAGTAACACTGAAACGGAGTTGAAACTCTGTATTCATATACACCAATTATCAAAAGATTAGTACATGATGGATACATGGTAAGATTGTATGACGGTTGGACTGTTGCAGGCAAGCATATACAAAGCCTTTTGCGGATTAAACAAGCAAGAATTTTTAAAATAAGTTAGACAATAAACAAATTAAATATTTATATTAAAATAATGAATTATAACATAAAGGAGAATAATAAAAATGAAAAATTATGTACACAAATCAAAATATTTCTATGGTAATGAAAACAAGTGATTACGGATTGGAGCATGGTTATATTGATTATGGTACACTTGCTAAAAGCTTGACGCTGTATTAACAACAATATCATCAATAAAACTGATAATTGGGAAGTTGTCAACGGTTTGGATTATGACGAAGAAACCGACCAATATAAAGAAATATATCAATACTTTATTATCAGTGAATCATAAAGGATCAAACATTATCAAACTGTACTAATGAACTGGGTATACTACAGTGAGGAACTGGATATATACTGCTGGGCAATAGACCATTTTGGAACTGGTTGGGATTATGTATAACGAGATTAAAATAGAATTATAAACAATAAACAGATTATAAAATAATATCCATATAGTGTATTGAATAACTATATGCTATATGGATATATGATAAAAAGTAACAGGAGGTAAAAGTAATGAAACACTACAATTACAAAAAGAAGTTATCAAAGATATTAAAGAATACATCAAAGAGAATATTAATCTTGATGACTTTTATAACATAGACAACTTACAAAAACTATTTTACAGAAAAATATAATAGCTGTAAAATGATATAACAGGAATATACAGCGGTACACATACCAACGATAAACTACTGGCTGAAATATTCCTTGTCGGAAACTTTCCGCTATTAATGAGCATCATAATATTCTGAAAAATATTGCAAGTGCGGTAATACAGGATATTGAGAAAGAAGGTTCAGAAACTGTGATACATTGATTAGAAGATATTTGCTTGATGATTGCATCACCAAGTAATATCAGAATTAAAAAGAAGTTAATTAAACAAATCAAAACATTTTTATATTAACAAAATACAAAATAAATATATAAAAATTAACAAAGGAGAAAAATTAACATGAATACAAATAAAAATAAATATACAGATGTTAATACATTTTGTAAAACATTATAATAAAACACATTTAATGGGATTTGTATCAGAGCTACTATGCACTAAGATAAATTATCAATTACTTTTCTATTAAGATGTTATAATTATATTTTAATAGAAATAATTTGACTAACACAAATTTACAATAATTTAAAAAGAAGGATAATATCATGGATCAACAAAAACTACAACGGATATAAAAATATATTAATAAAGCAAAATAATATATTACAACAAATAAAAAGTACAATATTTAATATAGTTTATAAATTACAGACAAATATACGCACAAAACAAGCTAGAAAAATCGTGGCACAGCATTTTACAGGCAAGATTTTTAACAACAACAACATTATACTATATTATATTAATACAATACAAAAGGAGATACAAAATGGAAAATTTAAAATACGCAATATTAGAAGATAATTATATAAATTATAATGGTATAAACTCTTTATCGTGCTCAAGCGTTAAAAGATTTTAGTAATGTAGGTAATATAGGCGGATATGTTGGAAAAGTTACGACAATCTCGTCGCGAAGGTAACTGTTGGATATACGACGACGCTGAAAGTATACGAAGACGCTAGAATATACGGAAGTGCTAGGATATAGCGAAAATGTTCAAATATATAACAATGCTCAAATATATGAATATGCCAAAATATTTGGAAGAGCTGAAGATATGGAAGTGCCAAAATATTTGGAAGAGCTGAAAGCATATGGAAGTGCCAAAATATTTGAAGAGCTGAAGTATTTGAAAATGCTAAAGTATATGGAAGTGCTGAGTATTTGAAAATGCTGAAGTATATGGAAGTGCTAGAGTTAGTGAACAACAGAATATACAAAATGGTGTTGTTAAAACAGATTTATCAAAAGATATTAAAGAAAATATCAGATGTCAAACGGGTCTAGGAGTGTTTAATAAAGTAATAGCATAAACAAGTAGATTTAACATCTTTTTATGATCGATGACTAAATATGAAGTTGGAAAAAGTTGTAGAAGCAGAAAATCCTAATATATCAAAAAGAAAGCTATGCAAGTGGACTTCATTTTTCTAATATGAATTATTGAATGAAAGTGCAGATATACTCAAATTCAATATTTTTAATGGCAGAAATAGACATAAAAAGATGTAATTACTGTTCAAGAAGGAAAAATACGTTGTAAGAAAGCTAAAATATTGGAAGATATGATATAGAATAGTATAATTTGATATATTATTTAATATTATGTATATATAATTAATTTAAAGATAACAATAATTAGATAAGGGAGTTAAAAGAGCAATACAATTAACACAAACAAATTATAGAGATATTGTTAAAGATAAGTATAAAACATGGAAGTTTTTCTGTACGAAAAGAAGAAAATGTTAAAAGGAAAACTAATAGAATTATTGGTGTATACATCCTCAAATATTGTGTTTAAAAATAAAGCCAAAGGACTATTGTCTTATTGATGATGATAAACTTCATTTTATGTCTGAACACGACTTGATATATAAACAAAATGAATATATATTTTAAGACACAACAAAAATAATGAGTATTATTTTATTAATGCTGTATCAGAAATATCATATATTAATGAACATTTATCCTCAAGTGATGGGAACAAGATACCAAAAACGCCAACTACTTTCCCAGATGAGACCAACAGCAGAAAAATTTAATAAAATTCAGACGCTTCAAAGGAAATTATTAAGATTTTCTTTGGAAAACGGCGGGGGTAAGATTGATTGGGAAGATAACAATGTTAAAAATGGTTGATATGTTATAACATAGTTTAAATAAAATAGCAATAGGTTAGAGTTTTTATTCACAGGCAATAAATGAAATTTACTTCATTTCTAAAGAAGTAGTGGAAAAAGCTGTAGAATTATTCCAAAGATGAAATAACTCGAAGTTATGAGTATTGTATGGTAGATGTGTGGCAAATATAGCGTATAACAATAAACAACACAAACACAAAGGAGAAATTAACAATGAAAAATAACAAACATGATAAAAACACAAATACAAAAGAGAAACAATCAAAAACTTCAAGACAAAAACAAACTCGGTCAATTTATGACAGAGAGCGGAGTTTTCTTGAAGGAAAATGGAAAATAAATAAATTAAGGTTGCAGGATTTAATATTGTAATCCTGTAGTCCTATTAATACGCTATGACATTTTGAAGTTAAGTAATATAAAGGCAAAAATGTTATAGCTTTAAAAGGCTTTTAAGTGATTAACAAAGGAGGAAATATGAAAGATGCTAATTACAACACTTATATTTTGTGCTACTGTATGTATTATATCAAATATAAACATAAAATAAGTTATCACGAACAGAAAGTCACAAACAAAAGTGGATATTATGAATTTGAGAATATATCGATATATATATAACAGTATATTATTTAACTAATTCAAGAGATAAAATAAAAGTTTTGTGGAAACACAAGTTTTATTTGATGACTATTGATACAGAACAGCTTGTCAAGGAATAGCTGTTATAATAATGATATCAGAGGAAAATCATATCCAACTTATCAGATGATATCAAGTTATTCATTGCATTATATTTTTAACTATTTTACTGCAGATTAGATATACCAACACCATTAAAACACAAAGATATCAGACACAAAGTGATATAGATAAAATTGATTTTATTTAATATCAAACTGAATTTGAACACCGTAAAGTTTATTCTCAAAGCGATACGATAGGAAAAAGCAATATAAATATAATATTTGACAAAATCTTAAAAAGTGATAACATTCCGTAGTACATTTTACAAACAATTATATTAAAATAACCATAGTATGACTAAAGGAGAATATCACAATGAAAACAAAGAAGATTTTTATAAAGCTTTTTAAGATTGTATAGTGCGTATACTTTGTCTATTAACGCAATAATAAACAAAAGAATTAGTACAAGACTGGTAAAATTACTCAAATAGAATTTGATGATATCTTAACTAATTTAACAAAAGAAAATATACACAATATAGAAATAAAAATACTTTATATATGTTATTCAAAGCATTTTAAAAACTATGAAGATATGAAAAACTACTATAATATTTTTATCAAAATGTTTGAGCAATCAGAAATACTTGAAGCAGATATGCAAATAAAAAGAAAAGACAAGCCATATTTCCTTTAAAATTTGCAAACGCAATCAAAATGTCAAATAAAGAGGAATATCTTATAATTTTTAAGTATTCAAGAAATTAGAACACTTGAAAAAGCTGGAGTTATAAAAAATTATTGCAGGAATGCAGAGAGAAAACAGAAACAGTAACATTTGGAAACTCTATTGTGCTTATGTTAAATATAACGATAATGTAGCAAGAACAATAGCCAAAAACATCATAGAGGACAAATATTATACAACAACGCTAAGATGGCACTTAGTAACAAGTGATGATATATTACTGACTATAAATATTATGAAAAAGGACAAACACTTGTCATTAATGAAGGTGTTATAGCTGAAATTGACGGACAACATAGAAGTACCGCTATTTTATATGCTTTAAATCAAAGGACGATATTAATTTAAAATTCAGTATCTTGCTTACAATTGGCTCACCAGAAATAGCTCAATACATTATAAATCAAGATGAACAAAGACAGCCGATTGACAAAGAACAATTAAAGGTATACCAAAATAATGACTCTTTTCACAAATTGTAAAAATCTTGTATTAAGACTTCAGGAACAATGTGGAGTTTTTTACACAACAAAAACGAGAGATTAAAAACAGGCTTTATTAGTCAATCATTTTAATAGATGCGATAGAAATGGTATATGGTGAAAATATAATGTAAGAAAAGTTATCATTATAGTTAAAACTAACAAATTTCTTTTAAACATATGGGAATTGTATTTGAAAAATATGCAGATGATCTGAAGTGTTTTTGATAAAAATACATCAGGTATCATGATTTGTTTTGAATGACCGCTGTTATTTTATCTATAGATGAACAACAGCTCAGGACTTATTAGATATGTCTAAGTTTAATGACATAATGACAAGGATTTTTACATTAGGAAGTAATAATATTAAAAATTAATAGCAAGCAATATATTATAGATAATTCAACACTGCAATTCTATAATATTACTGGAACTATGAATCTTAAACGATGTATTTAAAACAGAAAAATAAGATATAGATTTAAGTATGATAAAGTATTACATCGTATAGTTGTACAAGACAACAAATAACAAAAGAGGTGATAAAATGGAAACAAAGCAATATCAATTATTAAAAGAACAGTTTAATAAAAATATTAAGATGCTGAAACAAACAGTAGTAGAAAAGTTTTTAAAATTGATAAATAAAATAGAAACAAGAAACAACAAAGATATATAATATGTCTTGTCTGAACTCAGCAATATAGAGGAACAAAATATAAATATGTAACAATTAAAACTATTTTATTTTTACATCAAAGCTTTGTATAAGTATTTATGTGATACTCAAACGAAATCTAGTATGACAACAAGCATCCCATAGAAATTTTGAAAATATACAGATTTTAAACAAGAATATGTTACATCATTACAAGATATGATTATAGAACCAACGAAGCTTATTCAATTAATAGAAAAACATATAATACCAAAGAAAGCAATGCGTCTTTATTATATGGATATGTCTTACAGTATATTAGTACATTTGCTGTAGATTTAAGCTATTAAATACTATAACATACAAGGATATAAACTTTGCTGATAAAACAGTACAGTGTTATTACAAAAATTATATCAACGGAGAAATATCACCTATTACTATACCAATAGATAACAAATATGTATTTATGTTGTTTTTAACTGGTATAGCACTGTTCAAAATTAAATAAATCTCGCAAAAGAAACAGAGTTTACAGACAGATTGTTTCCAAAGTATGGTAACAGTGATATATATAGAAAATGTAGCTCATATACCCATTTGTTGGCAAAACATATTAAAACTTGTAAAAATATATTAGGATAACGAATATTTTTCTACAAGAATTATGTTTAAAAATATGCGAATTGCAAGTACATTACATCGTATTTCAAAACTGATGAAATTAACAATAATATTATTAGTGATGTGTTATAGAAACCTGCGGAACACTTGAAAGAAAATATCTAACAGCTATTGAAAATAGAATAGATGTTATGTATGCAAGCGTTCAAGAAATGGTTAAATGCGTATATGAATATAGATTATATAAAAAGAATTGTAATGAATTATAATATAATATAAAAAGAAAGGTGATAATAATATGATTAGCAGAGAGATAACAAACTATACAAGGATTTTATAGATTTTATTTCTTGTATTAAAAATGGGCAAATGTTTGTATTAAAGGATGTTTTAATTATGCCTGTAAAATATACCAATAGGGAAGATACCTTTTAGTTTGTTTTATGGAGATGGTGATTATAATGCAATCAGTTTAGAACAAATATCTGAATTTACATTACTTGGGATTATAGACTTAACAGAAAAAGGTTTATGAGTTATTTAACAATTAATGATGTTATAAGTCAAGAAGCGACAGATTATGCTGTTAGCTTTTACAAAACTGTGAAGCAAAAACCATAGTCTCACAAGAGCTATTGTTGACCAACAAGAAATGATTGAAAGCATAACCAATTATAATATTGTCGATGTACTAACTGGCAAAGATTTAAGAGATATTAACATTCATACTTTACCAATAAAAGTGAAGGATTTTTACCAATATTTTGAAACAGGATATAATCATCTTATTAACAGGATTAAAACAACGAACTATCAAATTACTTTTTATTATACATTAGAAGAACTTGTTATACAAAAGACAACATTTTATATAATATTCAACAATTACCAAAAGACAGTTGTGTTTTAAAGCATCAAAAATATGTTCACTATTGGAAAAATGGAAAACAAATATATTAAATTGTATTTTTAACAAAACATCTGTTAAATATAAATTAAAAGATTTTTATAACAGATATAAAAATGTAATTAGTGCTATCACAGTTAACGAAATGAACAAACAGGATGATAGTAAAAACTCAAAAATCAAATAGAATTAAATGAAGATGGTTTTATAAGCATTGATTTAATTACTAAAAATAATGTGCGATGATATTGTTGTCTATCAAAACAGAATAATACTATTATTATGAAAGCTAACAAATAAACAAAGTAATTTTTATATTTTTATTGACAAGATAAATTAAATGTGATATATTATTTTACAAAAGAATAGACAAATAAAAATTGGAGGTAATTATATGAATGTTATAGCATATATAAGAGTATCTACCAAAAACACAGGTGGAAAAAGGATATGGACTTGCAGACCAAGAACGCATTATAAAAGGCTTTGCAGACAGTAAAGGCTATAATATTGAAAGATTTTTACGAAAAAGGAAAGTCTGGAAAATCTGAATGGATAGATGATATCAAAAAGAGAACTACATTTCTTGAAATGCTGTTATACAACAGTTACAGATATTAAAAACCATAATTGTTGTAAATACTTCAAGACTTTGGAGAAATGATGTAACAAAAACAGCAATCAAAGAACTTTACAAAATATCAATCTTATATATCTATAGAACAGCCTGATTTATAGTATTTACACCACAGACCCTAATATGATAGGTGGTGTGCAGGGAAGTCATGAGACGAGTATACAAGAGATATTATCGTCAAAAAGACTTGCAGGTGGTAGACAGACAAAGGCTAACAAAGGTAATAAACCTGCGGAAAGAACACCGTTTGGATATAGGTATGATAAAGATAAAAATATTGTAGTGGACACGAAAGATCAGTTACAGTACAACAAATGTTTAATTTAAGATAAACTGGACTATCTTTATGAAAAGATAGCAAACAAATTAAATAAACAGGGTATTACAACAAGAAAAACAATCAATGGAATAAAAGCCGTGATAAAGAGATAACAGATAACAAAATTTTATCAAAGGTATTTTGATTTTACAACGGACAAGAAATAAAAAGGCAATCATAAAGCTGTTTGTATAGTGCGTGGGGTGAAATATTTGGATAGGGCAACATATTGCCCATATTGTAAAAACATTATGTCGAGGGAAGTAAATAACAAGGGGAATATGAATGTTTGAAATGTGGAGCAAAAATTTAAAGAAACAGAATCTTCGTCAAAATAAATATAGAATATGACGAAGAATCACATATACTGGTTTTACACAAATGCGTAATATAATGATTATGACGGTTTATTAAAACCGAGATATTATCAAAACAAAATTAAATTTTATACTAAAACAAAGGAGAATGAAATAGGAAAATAACAAAAATAGCGGATTTACAAAACAATATGAAAGTAATATAAAGTCGATATCTTTGATTAATAAAAGCACTGATAGCGGATTTCAGTTCTTACAGTGAAAGAAAAATCAGATATTATAGAAAAACTAATTGATAGCAACTCATCATGTATATACGGAGAGATACTACGAAAAATAAGTACAAAACAAACGACAACCAAAAGATAACAAGCAAACATGAAAAATCTGAAAACAAAAGAGAAAACAAGATAATCAGCACAAACATAATAGCAATAAACAGAAATATGATAAACAGAATGATAGATAGTTACAAAACACCTTAAGCTCAAAACTAAAAGGATTAGTTACTATTCAACAAATGCAAAACATGAAGTTGAACTAGTTAATGTATCTAATGATAATAAAATATAAATGTTGCGACCCCATATCAAGCGATACAGTGTATGCGTTATTATTCAAATGTAACCCAGAAGATGTTTTTGATTTAGGTAAAATAGGTTTTCGTATGCCGCTTCGCGTGCCATGCTTTCGGAGAAGATATCATACCGATATTATTAAAGATAATCAAAATGAATTAAAATTGAAGAATAAACATTTAGAAGGCATGTACTTAATGACTCGTTGATTACATTTTACCCTGCAGAGGGTAGAGATAGAGGAAATTTTAAGTGAAAGTGATGGTTCAATCAGACTATGATAATATATTATTGGAATGGTTACAGATCGACATTGGGAGCTAGAAACATCCTGACCACTGTCTACCACTCGAAAAATATCGTAATTCATGATGAGTCTCTGGACTACATTGATGAAGCTTACTAAACAAGTAAAATGTCGACTGCTTTTGATATTACTGTATATTTAGATGGTGGAGAGAGATAGATATTAGAGGTGATGAAAACACAATGGAAAGCATACTATACCAGAGTTTTTATTAGGAAAAACATTGATTGGAAATGAAAGCAAGTACGGATAAAGATGAAATATTATTTTACAACAACAGATGGTGAAATCTATATGTAATCATGAACAAGACGTTAGGTGAATATGTTTATATAGAGGATATTGCAGCATTTAAACACCATCTAGTAGGTGAAAAATTAGTTGCGTGGCGGAAAATTGCAAACTAAATTTGAGTGAAACAGATGATTATGAAACATGTCACTTTCGGACATTTTATAAATTTATGCAACACAAAAGGTTATGTAACAATCAGATGGTGGTGGTACGATCGTGAAGTGTGTTATTATTCAGAGGAAGTAAGTTTTGAAAAGTTAGCGGTCAGTGATAGATAGGATGCTTAAAACACAAATATACTATGAAAAGAGAGTAAACATACTGAAATATAAAGAACTAATAAACATATTAAATAAATATCCAGAGGATACAGACATTGTCTTTGAATACAAATTTGTTCTTGAATATACACCAACTGGTTTTGTTGAGTTGGTTGATAATACACTTTGTATATAGAAATAGACGAATTATAAAAAGGAGAAAATAATGGGAAAATTTCAATCAGTAAACTTACAATATATTGTTTGACGGAACAAATTTAAAAGATATAGTTAAAGAACTAAAACACTAAACGAAAACATTTCAGGTACAAAAACTAGAAGATGCAGACGAAAACATACAATCTGTAAATATGCTGTTTTGAAAAACGGTAGGGAACAACAAGGAGTAGTTTATCACACTAAAAGTTAATGATTACCTTGTAAAAGATAACAACGGATATCAAGTATATTCTGAAGGTGTGTTCAGTTTAAACAACATGGAGATAATACTGATAATCAAAAATATATATGATTTTTCAAGAGTAAATGCTAAGGAGCCATATTATTATATACAAGATGACTCCACAAATATGTACTGAAGAAGAATTTTTATCTATGGGGTGATGATGATAGAAAACAGGCAACTACTTCCCAGATGAAACCAACAGCAGAAAAATTTAATAAAAATCCAAAACACTTCAAAGAAAAATTGTTGAGATTTTCTTCGGAAATGATGGAGATAAAATGATTGAAAGATAGTAATGTTGCAAAATGGTTCATTCAAGGGATTACTAGGATAAAAGGATATTAGTTGATTATAGTTTTAAGCCACACATTTACCAAATGAAAGTTTATTTCATTTCCAAAGAAAGTAGCGATGCTGTATAGAGTTGTTTAAAGATGAAAATGATAGAAGGTAATATTAGTGGTAGAAAGCCAGTATTAAAATTATAGTTTAATCAAAAACACATAAATAAAAATGGGAGAAATTAGGAAAAATGGCAAATAAGAATGTTTTTAGATAAACAAGAAGAAAAAGTAATATAAAATGTAGATGAAGAGGCTGATAAATTAATAGAAGAAGTCAAAAGACAAAAACACTGATACCGTTCAAGGACGACGACTCAAGAATTGTTTAATAAGGCACAAGAAATATTAAATAAAATAAACAACGATATACAGTCAATACAGAGATAGAAGAAGTTTATAGTTATAGTATTTTGTTATTACAGGGATATTACATGATGTTTATGACACACTAAAATCAAAACTGAATATAAAAACAATGTTCAAGTTTTAAAATAAAAACATTATTAAGAACAAATATCATTACTGAATATAACAAAACTAAGATTATTAATTAAAAATACATCTTCTATTAAAAAGATATTAGAACAATGAGAAAAGGCGTTTGGTTTTTGATTTATCCAGTGTCAAAGACGATTCTAAGACAGCTTAACTGTAATAAATGCAGATACGATTTATTATTCTATCCTAATGAAAACAGTAATAAACAAACAAATATTAATTTATAAAAGGGGTGATGGATTTGAGGATAATTTAATGATACAAAATATTTTCAATTTAATTATAATTACCACCTTTAATTACATACCATCAAAATAAACAAAATAAATATGATACAATACAAAATTATATCTACTCAAAAGTCTATTAGTATTAATTTGTTAAAAGCAAACGGACTACATATACAAAAATCACAATAGTAGACATCTTGTTAAAAGATCGATAACATATGATTTTGAGATAAATAAACATACACTTATATTCAAGGAGAGAGATATGGCAAAACTAATTCACGAATTACAACAAACAAAAGGAATATTTCAGGTAAGAGGTGTTGTTTTCAGAAATGCAAAAAGAGAAACATCATATCAAGAAACTCAAACAAAAATGGAAACACAATGAGAAGATTAAAATTTGCAGTAAGTCCAGATGGCAAGGGAAAATCTTTTAGAATTAATAGCATTTTTCAAAAACAGATGTATATTTTAGCAGTAAAATGATAAGAAAACAAATCAGCGCTATTTGGTGGAGACATAAAACCACAAGCAGAGGATATAATGATAGGTAGGATGAGACTTGAAAAAGTAGTAGATAAAAGGAAAAGAAACAAAACAAGAAAAATAACTCTATGCGAATATGACAACAATGTACATATTTGAACATCTATCAGATGGCGATGAGGTTTTTATTAATGGAGATATTGAGTTTTCATCTCAAAATACAGATGATGGGTTTAAAAGATATCACAAACTTGTACCAAAAGCAAATATATTTATTATCATGTGCCACTTGATTTTGCTGCAGCAGAAGATTTTTGTACCACACGCATATCACAACAAATAATAAAAAGATGAATATGAAGACAGGAGAGGGCATCACAAGCAAACACTGTAAATTACAGCTCAATAGAGGATATATATTTACAATCAAAATTATAAATTAGCACAAACACTAAAAGAAAATAAAACCTCTTTGACATCACTTGTTGTTACAGGAACACTTCATCAAGAGCCTATTACAGAACAAGTTGAAGTAGAAGATGATTAGAGGGTGACATATGTCGGCAATAAAATTCATTCTCGCCAATGCAGCTTTTAGTAACAGCAAAAAGAAACATTAGATACAGATATATACAAAAGAAAGTATCATAACAGCACAAAGGGTTATCGAAAGAATGGGAGCAAACAAAACACAAGAACAAACAAGCAAAACAGAAAGTATCAACAGCTACAGATGACGATGATGACTGCTGAAATAGACTGATGAAGAAATACCTGTTTTAAATAAAATTATACCAACATAATAATAAAACATATTAAAATATCATAAAACAAGAAAGAGGTAAAGTTTATAGCACAAGCAAGAAAAAGGAAGCAAATAAATAAAATTAGCTTTTTGATATTTAAGAGCAAGGAACTGAAAAGAAGTTTATGTCTTGATTTTGCAAAATGAAAAGACCTGACGGCACACCGTTTAGAGTTTTATATATAGATGAGTTGAAGATGAGATAGACTAGATCTGTATTAGAGCAGAGGAGTAAATCTTGAAAATATATATATCAGTTTATACACAATCTCTCAGAGGTGCAACAATATCTCAAAAATAGCAAATAAAGAGCCATTTTACGAACTTGATGATGAGGGAATGAAACTGAAGAAATAGTACTATGACGCAGACGGAAATAGCTTTTTCCAGACGCTGTAGTAATAGATGGAACAACTATCCCGCACGATGACACAACAAGAGTCGCTATTAAGATTATCTGGAAAAGAGAGCATCAGTTAGAGCACAAGAGATAAATTATTAGATGAAAGAGCTGTTAAAATTCATGGAGTGGACTGGAAAACATAAAGATTGGCAAAAGAATTAAATTTTATAGGAAAATGACCCTGTTCTTAATTTGTTGGTTGTTGATGTTCACTTCTGCTGTTACAGCTCGAGAAAAGTCGAACAAAACCGCCAAAAACGGAGATAAAATTGGACTGGTAGCAACAGGTAAAAGTTAGTACCAGATGGCTTTTATAGGATTTAGTTACATGTTAAAACGGTATTGCATACATATTCAGAGGAAGATGGTACAATATCAGCACAGGTATTAGGCAAGGATAGAACATGATATTCGCCCAAATACACTAATACCAAGACATCGCTACGGTTGGCAAACCTCATCACAGATAAACCCAAAGGGTAGAAAGTCATTATCTACTAATATAGCAAATTCTACAAAAAGATAAAATAATATATGAACAAGAGATACTGGGTACTCAACACCACTACAGGCTCTTGCATAAGACGAGAAATCCAACAGGTGATATAAATACCCTTTGAAGAAATTAAAATGTCTATAAAAAGCTCATCAGCAACTAAAAAGAAAGCATTTATACCAACAGTATCAAAATAATAGAAATACAAATCACTTAAAGACATAGCAATATAACAGACGAAGATAAATTAGAAATACCAAGCTATGAACAATATCTAGTATACAAATCATAAAGAATTAATTTTCTGCATAATTTACTATACAATTACTGTTTGAATATAGGGTGGTGATAAAAATGGCAAATAAGATGCAGAATATGCAGGCAAGATTAAATCAAATGATAAAGAGGCTAGAAGGGTAGGAGGTTGGTACGACATATGCTTTTATAAACAAAAGAGATAGAATTATTAGACTTTAAAATGTTCACAGCAGACAAACCACACCAAAACTTTAGACAGATTAGAGAAACAAAAAGAACATTTAAGCGGATTAAATAAAGAACTGTATGATGAAAGAGATGAATTTGATAAATGGATATACTAACATTATAACCTAAGTGTATTACCCAAACAGTTTTTATCAAAATAAACAATATAGAAAAAGGCAAAGACAAAACAAGTAAAACGAACCTATTTCATCTGAAGATTTGCTAATGATGTTCAGGGCTTAAAAAGGATATGTTTATTTTGCTTATACAAAAATAAAAATTTGAAACCAACTTACAAATGTTTAACTATCATTTTGCAAAATGATTTTAAGATAAAGGACAGTTACAAAAATACAAAAGAAAGAGTAAACAAGAACAAGAACAAGCAGACAAAACAGAAAACATAGATAACACAAAGCAGATTATATGGCAAATGCAGTTAGAAACATAAATAATAACAAACAAGAAAGCATTGATTTTTCAGATGATGAATAACAAGGGGAATATTTATAAATACTGATATAAAAGCATTAGCAAAATGTTCAATCAGAAGTGCTTTTAGTTGGCAGTTTTTATAAAAATCCTGACTTATATGTTGAAAACAAGAGATACATTAGAAGCTAATTTTTGACTTAACTGATAATGCAGTTGTATGAAATGTTTGGAGATTATGTATCAGACATTTTCCACCTGAGTTTACTGGACAACAATATTAAAAGTATTTGTTTCGCAAGACAAAGATAGACTAATAAAATTTAATAACTATAATGGGCTTGAAACATCACATAGCTGGAAAAACTCTGCAATAGAAAAGATTTTAATAATCGATTAGTCACAAAACAGTCTCTGTAAATAAGACAATATTACAAATATGGGTTTAATTTAGAAAGCAAACTACTACACTCAAAAATTTGATACTATGACACAGAAGATGTTGGAAGATATTTTCAAGCGGTATCAAAATAAAACATTCAAATATATTATCAAACACAGACTCAAAATTGGCTACAGATGGTATCACAGACCTTATTGAATCATCACGAAGTTCCAGACATGGGTATCTGTTACCCCTATCCTATTATAAACGAAGCAATAAGGTTGAGAATTGGAACATTTTGCTGTTACAGGAATGTTATCAAACGAAGGAAAAACAAGATATTTAGTCAAACTTGTATGTAATACAGCATTTTATTATAATGAAAAATACTTGTAATGTTAAAATGAAACAAGCAAAAAGAGTTTAAATATTGCTTGCTTATCTACTGTAATTAACAACAAAGAGTTTCAGGATTTAGATGAATAAAACTACAAAAGCGAGAGTGAAATTGCCAAAGGCTTTATATAGATGCCAAAGGTAAATTTATACTTAGAAAACAGATGAATTTGGCAATTATACAGAAACAACAGATGAGTTTTTACAAAGATTAAGAGATACATCACAGGAATATAATCGGAAGTAAAGTATCAAAAGTGGCTGGAAGAACAATCAAGCTAGCAAAATTTTTATAAAAGAGCTGGAGCAATACAGTGATGATACACTGGAATTTGAAATAAACAGCATATTACAGCAAAACAAATAAAATATTTTTTGCTTTTATGATACTATTAAAATGATTTAGATAGTATTGGTGATTGCGAAACTTAAAAACTGAAAAATTATCAGAACTTCAGCCAAAAACAAACAGATAGCAATTTATGGCTCAATACAGCTACAGAGGATGTAGTACATCTTAATATATTTGATTTAACATCAAATAATATACGCAAAACGCAAAACAATTAAAAGATAGTTGCAGATTATTTGTTCCTTGCAAGACAGATACCTATAGATACACATAAGATGTATCAATACAAATCATTAAGCAAAGATTGGGAGTGCAAGCAGCAACAGATTTAGACAGCAGTAAAATATACTATGGTTCTAAAACTGATAAAAACAGAGTAGGTAATAAGCCTATAGTATGTTACCAAGTGACTAGATACCAACGAATGGTTTGAAATAGGTATATTACTTCCCAAAATGAAAATACCAGAAAAACAAAACATAATAAACAAATTAAAAACATATTAAAAGGAGAATTAAAAATGAAAAATAATAATATTTTGGAAAACAATAACACGTAATTAGGATACATTGCAATATAAAGATTGTGTTCGGACATCAGAGATAGCCAAGATTGTGAATGACAACAAAGGGTTTTAATAAATTATTAAACAAATTAGAAGTAGTATAAAACAAAATGGCAAGTATAGAAATTACACGAGGAATTTCAGGACAAAGGATATACTCAAACAAAGGTTTTCAAAACACAATTAAAATAGGTTGTATGCATACAACCGTAACATTGAAACAGTTGTTGCGGACTCAACAAGGCAGACGGTTTTTACACAAGCTTTTTGAAAAAGAAAATGGCATTGAGCAACTCAAAACAACATCAGGAGGAAGTAATGAACAATATAGCAAATATTTAATAACAACGAATTTGAAAATGTAAGAGTAGTACAAATCAATGATACACCATACTTTGTAGGTAAAGATGTAGCAGAGATTTTAGGGCATTAAAGATACAAGACGCTCTCAAAAAGATCATGTAGACAAATGATGATAAGCTGACAGGGATTTCACCGACTCAGGTCAAAACAGAAAAATGTATATCATAAAACGAAAGCGTGATTATATTCATTAATATCATCTAAACTAACAAGAGCCAAAGAGTTTAAGAAATGGGTTACATCAGGTGTGTTACCAACTATAAGAAAAACAGGAATGTTTATCACAGATGATTTATTTACGGAGCTAGAACAACTTATTAAAATTGGTGAAAATGTTGATAGATTATGGCAAGCTAAAGAAAGAAAATCAAGAACAACAGGTTGAATTATCTTAATCGCCCAAAGGCTAAATATTATGACACTATATTGCAATCAACAAGTGTTATGCCCATATCATTAATCGCAAAAGATTATGGTATGAGTGCAATAGCATTTAATAAACTACTAATGAACACAAAATACAATACAGTGAACATAGTTAATGTATCAAATATATGTGACCATGGATACACTCAGTCAAAACATCCGAATATATTACAAGTACAGGTGAGATTAAAACTTGTACATATTCTTACTGGACTCAAAAAGGTAGACTTTTTCTTATATGATTTTCTAAAAGAACATAACTATCTTGTCAGTAATAGAAAATAGAAGATGATGAAGATATAAAAATAATATTATACAAATATATACAAATAAAAAGAGGTGATATAAAGATGAAAAAGAAAAATACAAAAACGATAAAGATAGAGTAATACAACAACTTATCCAACTTGAATATGAATTATAATAAATCACAAAATAACATTATGTCCACAAAAGATATGGTTGCCTATATGTACTACTATTAACACATAATCAATTTGTTGATTTATTAAAAATATTTAGGTCTTGCTAGAAGAATTTGATACAAGTCCACATCTTAGATTAAAAGAGCCTTTGATGGAAACAAAACATGTATCGTATTTTTGGTTATATTGTTGATGAGAAAAATATATAAAATGATGAAGTAACTCAAAATGGTTGATATATTTTTGGACGCAAGAAGGCAGACATTTTATTTACAAAGGTTTAGCATGATTTTAGGTATTGTTCAATCTTTAATCATAATTAGAAGGAAACAGAAATGCAACGTAGAAGAAATTAAAGAATATATATAAAACAAAATAAAATACAAGACATACTGAATATCTCAATTGTCATCATATTAAAGAAAACCACAGAATATTTTTCCTTTTGCATGCCCGATGGAGATAATATCAAAAGTACAACTTATATAAAACAGCTTATCTACCGTGTTACAGCATACACATCGAGATAGCATGGATATAGGTGATATTGTCTTGTAGCATGACATCAGAAACAATAATAATCTTGGCATAAAACATAAAAATATTTATGTGATATTCTTAATATTGACTACTATTATGATTTTACAGAAGATATTCCAGATAGTCTTTAAATTTTACAAATTGATTTTACAAGACAATAACAAGCAAGAAATAGAAGAACAAACAAAACTAAAAACCTATTAACGAACATATCTTTATCATACTACTATCCATACCCAAAACAAGCTTGAAGATGACGGTATATCATTGCTACACAAAGAGAATTTTGAGATAGGGTTTGACTTAAGAGAAATGTAATAACAATACCTATAAGAGATGATATAGGGACGCTTGTAGGTATAGCAAGAGCATTAGAACAAAATGCAGTCAATAAATACTCTCTATCTTGAAAAATGCAATAAATCTCACATCTTATACGGTTTTCATAAAACTTATCCGTTTATTAAAACAAAAACAAGTAATTGTTGTTGAGTCAGAAAACTGTAATGAAACTATGGCAAAATGGAATTAAAACTCTGTGAAGCTATAGCTCTGTCATAGATTGAGTAAAAACACAAACAGAGATACTTTAGCAGATTAATGTTAGATGAAATTATATTATGTTATGATGAAGATGTGCTTACAGAAATGAAAACGAGCTTTTATCAAAAATCTGATTATATAAAAGAAGTAAAAAGTTCATTAAACAACAAAAAGTGAGTGCTATGATTGATATTAATAAAGATATATTGGATAGCAAACAAAGTCCAGTAGATGATATGGATAAATTTAATTTAATGTATAAACAAAGAAAAAGATTACAATAGAGGACATTTTAATGGAACAAACAAACTTAATAAAAATATTTGACGCTTTTGCTGGTATAGGGGCGTTAGAAAAAGCACTAACGAAACATTAATATTCCACATCAGGTAGTGTGTGTATGTCTTAAATAGATATAGATGCAATTATACTCATACGGAGCTATTAGGGGTATGAAGATAATAACATAGATTTTATATATCCAAGTATTAATGAAATGCGAGAATATCTTAAATATAGAAATATTGGAACAGATTTTTAAAATCAAGAAAAATTCAGTTGACAAACTTAAAACAGATAAACTAAAACAATGTTATAAAACTTGTAAAGAATTTAACAATTTAGGTGATATATCTATTATTAATCCAACAAATATACACAGATTTTGATTTAATGAATTTTAGTTTTAGTTGTCAAGATATTTCAATAGCTGGTAAACAAGCTGGATTAGGTGATAATACAAGAAGTGGTTTATACAAACATGGTATTAATATAATCAAACATAAAAACCTAAGTATATTATGATTGAAAAATGTAAAAGGATTAATACAGATTTATTAATAATTTTTACAATATTATAAATGATATTGAGAATTTAGGATATAACTGTTATTATCCCAAAAAGACAATAAACCCTATTTGTTTGAATGCTAAAAACTACAACATAGCACAAAATAGAGAAAGAATATTTGTGATATGTATTAGAGCAAGATATAAGATGACAAAAACTTTTCAATTTGATTTTTGGAACACCTTGCGTTTGTAGTATTAGCGATTTTTAGAGGAAAATGTAGATGAAAAATATTATATAAACGACAGAAAAAGCAAATAAATTAATAGAAATATTATTAAATGAAAACAAATTAGACACAAAAAGAGGTTAAATTTCCTTGTGATAGTACCATTAACGAACCAAAGATTAAAAGATTTCAACTGCATTACGTGCAAAGATATGACGCAGGAATACAAAATCAAAAAGTCAATAGGATTAGCAGTAATGGAAAGACAGCCTGTAATTATAGGAAGCACTCAAAAACACTCTGCTGTTAAAAAGATGGTATTTGTTCTACTTTAACAAGTGCAATGGGAAGTGGTGGAGGACAGATACCAATGATAACTTCTGTTAATACAATAAATAGTGATAATCATAAAGACAAATATTTTAACTTTGTAATTATAGAATACGAAAAACTAACACCAAAAGAGTGTTGGAGATTAATGGGTTTTTGGAGATGAGGATATTGATAAATGTATTAAAGCAGGCATCTCAAATAGCCAACTATATAAACAAGCAGGTAATTCTATCGTCGCCAATGTACTTGAAAGATGTCACACAGCTTTTAAATTGAACAAAAACAAATATTAATTAATAAACAAATTAAATTTACATAGCAGTAAATAAAGGAGAAAACATAATGGCAATAAAAACCAAACAACATATATCAAGGTGATTGTCTTAGAATTAATGAAAGGTATACCTGATAATTCAGTTGATATGATATTAGCTGATTTACCTTATGGAACAACAAGAAAACAAGTGGGATTGTATAATGAACTTAAAAACTTTTGGGAACTCTATAATCAAATCATTAAAGATAATGGCGTGATTTGTTTATTTGGCAGTGGGTTATTTTCTTTGGATTTGATACAAGCAAATAGAAAATATTGGAGATATAATTTAATTTGGGAAAACACAACCAACAGGCTTTTTGAACTCGAAGAAAATGCCATTAAGAACACATGAAGATATTATAATTTTATAAACAACCCCAATATACAATCCGCAAAAAGACATATAATCATCATTAAAACAAAAGCAAAGCAGAGAGTAAAAACAACTACCTCTAATTACAATAATTACAAATTTACAACATATAGTAGCACTGAACGCTATCCAACAAGTATTTTGAAATTTAAAAAGATACTCAAACTTCAAGATTACATCCTACACAAAAACCTGTAGCACTGACTTGAATATCTCAATCAAAACATACACTAATGAAAATGGGTATAGTATTAGACAATGTGATGGGTAGCAGTGTAGCACCATTGTAGCTTGTATGAAACACAAACAGACAGTACATAGGTATGGAATTAGATGAAAACTATTTTAATATTGCAAAAACAGAATTGGAAAAATATAAACAAATAATATATATTAAAAGAAAGGTAAATAAATGAAAGATAATAATATAAAAACAAACAAATCGATAAAAAGAAAGGAGTCTATATGATATGGTTACTTGTAAATAAGTATGACGAACATGACGAGCATATAGGATACATATAATCATCCGGGAAGGATATATCAAATAGTGAAATCAGGCAAAAAGCCCCTTGTCCGAAGATTTTTGAAGAAGAGGGGATGGGGAAAAATTAGAAGAACAGAGTGATATAATAACAAACAAACAAAATACACTAAATTATAGTAGAAAAGGACAAATGATGGAAAACAATAAAGCAATAATTAAAGACAAACACGATACGAGTTTTTTTGTTTGCTGCATGGTGCAAGTAACCATAGTAGAACAGGCGATAGAGATATTAATGACTATTATGCAACAGAACCAAAAGGGCAACACAGGTATTGTTAGAGGTAGAGAAATTTAATAATAACATTTGGGAATGTTGTTGACGAAATGCACTATGGCAGACGAATTAGAAAAACAAGGATACAAAGTTTACAAGACGGATATAATAGAGGCGTTCAAGACAAGTAGATGATATTATGGATTTCCTTAAATGTGATAAACAATGGAACGGAGATATTATAGACTAAATCCACCATTTAAAAATGCAGTTAAATTTGTTCAAAAAGCATTAGATTTAGTACCAACTGGAAGTAAAATTGCTATGTTCTTAAAACTTACATTTCTTGAAGGACAGGCACAGAAAACAATCTTTTAGAAAATCCGCCTAAAACTGTATATGTGAAAGTTCATCAAGATTGAATTGTGCCAAAAATGGCGATTTTCCAAAACAGTTCAAACGAGTGCACTCGCTTACGCTTGGTTTTGGTATGGAAAAAGGATATAAAGGTGATACCATATAGAAATGGATAAATTAATATAATAATAAACACAAAGTAAAATAATAAAGAAAAGGGAGTTTTAATAAAATGGCAAAAATTTGAAAAATATGTATTCTAATGGTAAAAATGACGAATGTTATACACCGTATCATGCAGTAAAACCAATATGAAAATATATAAATAAGGATATGAAAAATTTGGTGTCCGTTTGACACTGATAAAAGTGAGTTTGTAAAACAATTAAGAGATAACGGAAATATAGTATATAATACACATAGATTTAGGACAAGATTTTCTATACATACGAACCTAAGTTTGATTGGGATTGTATTATAAGCAATCCTCCTTTTACAAACAAAAAGGCTATATTTGAAAAAGCAATATCTTATAATAAGCCATTTGCTCTTATTATGAGTAATACTTGGTTAAATGATTCAGCACCAAAAACTATTTAAAGACAAAGATTTACAATTATTAATGTTTGAGGAAAAAGAATGAAGTTTATTGGAATAGATGGCAATGTAATAGGTAGTAGTCCAACATTTTTCAAGCAGTTATTATTGCTGTAACTTGCCAAAGCCTATAATAATGGATAGTTTTATATATATGTAATCAATAATAAAACAGAAGGAATACTACCTATAATAGAAATAGAAGAAAAGGAACAACAATTAATGTATAAATTAAACGAAAAAGCACAAACAACTACAAAGATTTAGATACAATCATAGAACAATTATTAATACAAAACTGAATAGATAATCCACAAGATTATTTAAGATTATCTAACAGTGCAGACGGAGAACACAAAGAAAAGTTAAAAATATAGATAAAGTTGTATTAATGTTATGTCACACTACATAGATAAGCAGTCAAAAATTCATATACTTGTAGATTCAGATGTTGACGGTTTTACATCAGCGTCTATATTATATCAATATTTAAAAAGATTTATTTATAGAAAATAATATGTCTATGGATAATTTAACATATTCATTGCACAGAGCCAGAACACGGAATATCTGTTTGATAACCATACCTGAAAATATTGATTTACTTATAATACCAGACGCTTCAAGCAATGATTACGAACAACACAAAGAGTATAAAAATAAAAGGTGTCGATATTATTGTATTAGACCATGCCACTAGCTGAAAAACAAGTGAAAATGCAATAATAATAAATAATCAATTATGTGAATATCCCAATAAACAATTAAGCGGTGTAGGTATTATGTATAAGTTTTCTACAAGAATTAGATAATTACTATTGGAGAGAAAGAAGCAGAACAGTATCTTTGATTTAGTAGCACTGGTATGATTGCAGATATGATGGATATTAGAGAAGTTGAAACAAAAATATTATATTAATCAAGGACTCAATATACAAAACAAATTATTTAAAGCTTTATTAGATAAACAACAATATAGCACAAAAAGGTATAATCAATCCACAAAGTATAGCATTTTATATCTCACCACTTGTTAATGCGGTAATACGAAAAGGAACACAAATAGAAAAAGAGAAAATGATGTTTAAAGCTTTTTGTCAAATAGATGAAATGTTTCCATATAAAAAGAGGTACAGATATTTATGTAGACGAAGATATTTACACTCGTGTATCAAGATTAGCAACAAATATTAAGGCACAACAGCTATTGACAAACAGATAAAAATATTATACAATAAAGCACAAGAACAAACAAACAATAATATCATAATAATTTATGACAATGATATAGAACCTTCACTCTGATTGACAGCTGTGCAGTTATCGAGTAAGTTTAAAAACCTGTATTATTATTTAAGTATAGCGAAAAATATCAACAATACAAGGGTTCAGGAAGAACATTAGATAATTTGTCATTGATAATTTACAAGAGTTTTTAGCAAATAGTGGATATATCAAAACACAAGGACATTCCTATGCGTTTGGGGTAGTAGATGTTAACATTAATAAATTAAATGAATTAACAGAGTATTGTAACAAAAACATATTAGTTTTTAATGATAATACCATAGTTAATTTCAATCTACCATTTTGAAGAACTTAATCCACTATTTATACTTAAGGCAAGAGAAATTTCAAGACTAGTGTAGGTCAGGGTATTAATGAATGCTCTATAGTTGTTCGTGATATTCCGATTAACAAAGAGAATATACAGATTATAGAAAATCTGAAGATACAATTAAATTCGATTTCGATGGTTTTTGAGATGATTTTATTTAAGGCTCAATGAAATTGATTATGACTCTGTTATCAACAGTGAAGTTATTGATATTATAGGTAAATCGTTCATTGAACGATTATAATGGTGTATTTAATCCACAACAATCATTCAGAAATAATATATTAACTACTTATGTTCATTGTTGAAATTTTTATTAAATTGATTTAACTTGATTTTATATAGCAATAAACAAATTAATTATTTATATTAAAAAGAACAGGAGCATGGAATTTAAAAATACCAACATATTGAAAAGACTTTGGGAAAAGTGAAGTAACAGGTTTAACAAGGGAGGTGTGTTACATATTTTCTAAAATAGACGGAACAAATGCACACGGTGTATTTAAACAAAGATAACAAAAATATGTGCGGGTAGTAGAAATAGAGTATTAAATATAGAAAATGATAATGCAGGTTTTGTAAAAGCAATCACACAAGACGAAAATATAAAAAGCATTTTTGAAAAATATCCACTATATAGATTATATGGTGAGTGGCTTTCGTTCCACATACTATCAAAACATATAATAACGATGCTTGGAGAAAATTTTATGTGTATGATGTTATGGATATTAATGATAATTATTTAAGCTATGACGAATATCTTTCCAATGCTACAAGAATTTAATATTGATTATATTCCAGTTATAACAATAATAGAAAATCCAACAAGTGAGCAAATGATTGGATGTTGCAAAAATACACATTTTTACAATCTGAAGATGATTGTGCCGAAGGAATTGTGATTTAAAAATTATGATTTTGTAAATCAGTTTGGTAACATAGTGTGGGGAAAATTAGTTTTTAGACGAGGTTTAAAGATCAAAAGAAAATAAAAAGACAAAACTCCTATGGATATTAATAATGAAACAGAAAAAGTAGAATTATAGAAGAATTTATAACAGATGCCTTTTATACTTAAAAGAAGTGTCAAAATTATTATTACAAAAAGACAGTAAGTGGCAAGACGCATGGTGAGTTTTTAGGTAGAAACATGGTATGAATTTGTTAGAGAAGAAAAGTTTAATATAATAAAAACATAAAATGCCAACAATTAATTTTTAAAGTATTGAATAAATTATTTAATGAAAAATGCAAACAGATTGTAGTTTAACAGAAATCAAACAAATAAAAGGGGTGTAAAATGAAACAAATTAAACTTTATGGAAAAATTAAACTTCAGACGAAATAATAACAGTTGATGAAAGTGTTTCAAAAGAAAGACTGGAAGAATTATTGACAAATTATGTAGTAGATAACACAGACTGGAGTTATGAAGAAATGAGATGATAATGATAATGATAATGTGGTGAGATTTTAAGTGACGGTGATATAGCTTTTATTCACTGTTAAAGCTTATGACAAACAAACAGATAAAAATATTTGATGTATTAGTTTTACTAAATGACAAACGCAGTTTTGTTAAAGAGTATATGATAAGAGAAGTGATACATTACAAGTACGAAATGCCAATGAGGTTATTATATTAAGAAATACTGGTTTGTTCTGACAAAAATGATAAATTAATTTATGAACGATACCTCATATTTTGATGAAGTTGAAGAACAATATTTTACAGTGAGTTTTTAAAGATGGATGTTTTGTTGCTGAATATAATGATTGGGAGAAATATCTTTGAGTGAAGTTTGACATAGCGGTTAAAAATAAAAACATAAATGTTGATAGTTTAATACAACAACAAACATATTAAAAATTTCTATTATTGTAGAGAGGATAAATTACAATGGAAAATAATAAGACAACAGGTGGTGGAATAGGATTTACAGGATTGCTAACAATAGCATTTATAGTATTAAAACTAACAGGATATATTAAATGGTCGTGGATAGTGTTATCACCTATATGGATATCAATAATTGTTGCATTTGTTCTTGCGGTTATAGTTGCGTTATGTAATTGTAAAACAATCAAATAAAATAAAGAAAAGGAATATAAAAAATGAGAGAAATTTCTATTTAGAGGTAAAACAATCGAGAGACAATAAATGGGTGTATGGATATTACAAGAGGGAAAATAGTCAGTATTTTATACTTTCTGAAGAAACTATGTGTACAACAGAAGTATATAAAAACAGTATGGGGCAATGGACTGGTAGATATGATAAAAATGTGTAAAAATATTTGAAGGAGATATTGTTGCAAAGCTTTCTAACTCATATAGTTTTATTAACAGTTAAGTATAATGAACAAGACTCAAAAATATATGTTGTATAAACCAGCACAGCTTATTGTGTACCTGACGATGATGAGCCAAATAATAATGAAATAACAATAGCTGGCAATCAATTTGACAAGATACAGCGAGATACTATATCAAATAATTTAGATATAAATATTAAAAAGAATTAAACAAATAGAAAAAGCTTTTAAATATTAGTTTTTTTCTGAACAGCAAATGCAGTTTTTATTATTTGGCAAATCAATAAAAAGATATGAAATATTGGGATAGATGTACAGGCAAGACTTTTTGTTCGTTTATTAAGTCTGTAATGGAAATTCCACGATATATATATTATGATTCTCATAAAGATAAGTTTTATTGCTATCATAACGATTATATATACAATAATAAAAGTTCGCTTTTATGTGAGTATAATTTTCTTTGCAAATATGATAAAAGATGTGATTTATATAACAAATGCTACATGATAGGAAAAACATGGACAAAGCATTTTTAATTGGCTTACACAACTTAATGAACATAACATTATAGAATTTTACTATAATTAAAATCAATAAACAAAATAGGAGAATAAAATGGAAACAACAAAACAAGCTATACACAGTGTTAAATGCAATAATAAATTCTATGAAGATGATATAGCATTTTTATCAAGAAACGGGATTATGTCAATATTGTCATTGTGAGTTATATAAACATAAGGACTTTTGTTTATCAGCTACAACAAATTAAGACTATTAAACAACAAAAACAAAATAGAAAGTAGGTGATTTCTATTAGCATTTAGAATTAGCACTACATTGTCATACACATTATTCTTTATTAGGATGGTTTTTCTACTCCACAAGAAAACCTGCAAGCGTGTCTAAATACAGGGTAAAAACAGCCTGTTACAGTTGCTGACATGATGGCAATCAATTTATCACATATATATTTTTGCAAGACTAAAGGACAAGTTTCAGATATTAAAATTATATATGGTAATGAATTATACGAGTGTTTTGATATGAATATCAAAAGACAAGGATAGTAAATATTTTCACCTTATAGCACTTGCAAGAAACGAAAATGGTAGAAAAAGCACCTAATCATATAACAACACTATCTAATCTACAAGGTTTTTACTATAAAACCACGCATAGCATTGATAAAATGGCAGAGTATGGCAAAGATTTGGCTGTTACATCAGCGTGTCTGCATCTAAACTAAGCAGAGAAGAAGATTATAACAAGTGTATAGAATACATTAATGAATATAAAAGCAATATTTCCATACTTTTTAGAGTTACAGCCACATAATGCAATACAACAACAAAACATATAATAAAAACTATTGAAAATTAGGAAAGGATACCAACACAAAATGTGTATTAGGATTAGATGTTCATTATGCAACAAAAGATGACGCTAAATATCAAGCATATTTTGTTCAAATATCGGGAGATAGAGAAGCAATAGAAGAAATATACGAAGGCTGTTATATTCAAAAATGATGATGAAATATATACTTGTTTTAAGTCAGTATTTAGATGATAATACGATAGATGAATTAATACAAAACACAAATGACATTATTACTTTATGTGACGATGTTCAAATGCCTTTTCAAAACCAAGATTACCACATTATAAATTACCACAAGGATATAAGTCTAATTATGAATATCTTGTAGAGCTTACAAATCAAGGCTTTATAAGTCGAGGATTAGACAAAAAGAGAAGATGTTGATAAATATAAACAAAGACTTGAATATGAATTATCTGTAATGTAAACAAATGGATTTTAGTGGTTACTTTGTTATACTATGGGATTTACTTGAGTATTTAAGACAAAAATAAAGAAATGGTCTGGAAGTGGCAGAGGCTCTGGCTCTGGAAGTTTAGTTAATTATTGCTTGTGTATAACAGATATAAACCCTATAGAATATCAATTACCGTTTGAAAGGTTTTTAAACCCAGAAAGAATTAGCTTTCAGATATAGATTCTGATGTAACCAATAGAGAAGAAGCGATACAATACTTAATGGATAAATACGGACAAGACAAAGTATGCCAGAGTTTTGAATTTCAGTTATATTACACCACTTGTAGACAATCAAAGATGTAGCAAGTAAGATATTTTAAAATACCTTATAATATAGCTGAAAAAAATATCTAAAAATTTGCTCTATCCTACTTTTTGAAGAATGTCTAAAAATACAATCCCGATATATATAACGAATATCCGCAATATACAGAATGGTTTGACGTTGCAGGTAAAATATCAGGTAAGATTAAAACAACATCTGCTGATGCAGGGAGGTGTTGGAATAGTAGATGGCTCTGTAGATGATTATATGAGTTTAAGACTTGGGAAAGACGGCTCTCTATGTTATAGAAGTAGATAAAAGAGAAGTTGAAGAAATTGGAATAGTTAAATATGACTTACTTGGTGTCAAGACTATTAATATGGTACAAGAAACGCTAAAATTAGCTCATATAGATGACTTTGAGATTAATCCGAACAATACTACTTTTTATTAATGATAAAACATCATTTGAAACGATTTCAAAGGTAATACGGAATTAGTATTTCAAATGGAAGGCAGTGGAATGACAGATTTAGCTATGAAAAATTAAGCCAACTACATTAAGTGAATTAAGTGATATTATAGCATTATATAGACCTGATAGTATGCCGTTTATACCCAATTATATAGAGGGTAAAAAGATATTAACAATATCAAGTATACACCCGAGATATGGCTGAAATGATTAGACAGCACTTATGGTGCATTGATTTACCAAGAACAAACAATGAACATTGTTAGAAAATTTGGTGGCAGAACAATGGGCGGTGCTGACATATTTAGAAAATTATAGGTAAAAATTACTTGACTTAGTTAAACCAGAGTAGACAAGCTTTAGAGAAGAAATAATTGGTAATGGATGTTCTCAGAAGTTGCAAATTCTGTATGCAGATGTTGCAAGATTGTGGTGGCTATAGTTTTAATAAATCACACTCAATAAGCTATGCGGTATTAGGGGTTACAAACAGCTTACTTTAAAAACACATTATCCTATTGAGTTTTATACAGCTTGTTTCAACTCATATAGATAAATCTAAAATTTCAAGATATTTGGTTGATGCAAAAACATAATAATGTTGAAATTTTACAGCCTATATAAACAAATCACAGGCTCAAATTTTCAGTATATAATGGAAAAATACTATTTGGACTTGAAAATGATACAAGGATTAGGTGAAAGCGTAATATCACAAATATCACAAGATAGAGATTTAAACGGTGAATTTATAAGTTTACAAGACTTTATAACAAGAATTAAAACCATCTGAATCTTTAATGGTAACACTTGTCAAAGCTGGAGCTTTTACCTGTTAAAAATAAAAAGAGTTTTTGCAAAAATTTTTTAAACAAAAATATAATATACCATTTGTATACAAACCTGTAAAAAGCACCTAAGATTGAAATATTGCAAAAAGAATGGGGAATTAACACAGATGGCTTAAACGAAGAACAAAGAACAGCAGAATATAACAAGCTAAGAGAAATAAAACAATCAGTCGAACATAAAGAAAAAGATAGACTACAAGCCATATATGATAAATACCTTGTTGACGAGGAATTATGGGAGTTTCAAACACTAAACACATTTATATCAGATAATCCATTTGATGAAATATATCAACATATCACACCTGTAGATAAAAATAGAAATAGGTTGTAATGGTGTGATTAGTTGGTGTTATAGCAAAGGTACAAACCAAAAAGATAAAAAAACAAAAATCAATATGCTTTTATAGAAGTATATACTATGGATGGTGTTATTGAAGTTGCTTGTTGGCATAACGAATATAAACAATTTAATGAAATGATAAAAAGGACAAAAGATAAGTCTATATTACAAAAACAGAGGGGCAATTTAACAATCAAAGATATAATGCCTTATGATAAATGGATAGATTATTACAACAAGGAGTTGAAAAGGCAATAGAATATAAAAAGAATAGAGGGAGAAAATGCTAAATTTTAAATGTAAAAATACTATGAAAGTATACTATAATGACAGTAGTGATTGGGGGTATACAATGTAGGTACAGAAACTAAAAATAGAGGGCAGTGTATATAATCCATTAATAAAGTTATATAATATTAAGATTGTTGGTGTTACTGGAAGGCTTAATATAGACTGTGAATATCAAATTACAGGAGAATATGAAGTAAACGCTAAATACAAATCATGCCAATATAAAGTAATAGATATTGTACCGTTAGTGCAACATCCAAAAAGGACGCATGAAATATTTCTTAAATCAATATTAACGCAAAATCAAACAGATATATTACTACAAAGCTTTATCCTAATATAGTTAATGATATTATAGCAGATTGCAATTATACAATAGATTATAATAAAACCAAAAGGAATTAAAGAAGCAACATATAGTAAGATAAAATCTGACAATTATTAAGACTTTTTGGCAGTAGAGAACTTATAACAATGCTTGTTCCCCTTGGTATTACAATGTCTACTATAAGTAAATAACACAAATATTTCCAAGTGGTAAGGTAGCCAAAGAAAAAGTATATGAAAATCCATATATTTTAACCAAAAATCAAAGGTATAGGTTTTAAAAAGCAGACGAAATAGCTTTAAAACTAAGACCAAATCTAAGAAATTCATATTTTTAGAGCTATAGCTTTTATTGAATATTATTTAAAAGATATAGGGACAATCAGCAGGACATACCCTATATATCATTTAATGATTTATTAAAAGAAGCTAAAAATAATATTCCTGAATGCAAAAGAACACGTTATAGATATTGTAAATAATGGTGATGATTTATTATATATCAATAAACAAAATAAAATAGTAGCTTTACAATATTACAAAAAAATATAGAACAAAATATATATGATAGGCTTATGTTTTTAAAAACAATGTATCTAAATGGTCTAACATTAAACAAGATGATGTTAATTTATTAAAACAGCAACTACAATGTATTGAAAAAGAACAAGGTTTTTGATTTTTACAGACGAACAAGTAAACGGCATACAAACAATTATAAATAATCATATAACTTGTGTTATAGGCAACGCAGGTACAGGTAAATCCACTGTATCAAATGGTTTTTAAAAACTGTTTAGCAAAAAAGGATATACAATAACACAATGTTGTTTATCAGGTAAAGCATCTTTAAGATTATCAGAAATCAATGGATATCCTGCAAGTACAATTCATAAATTGATTTTTGGAGGTGTTTTTATTGAAACAGATATACTTGTTATAGACGAAGCATCTATGATAGGTCTTGAATTGTTTATGGACTAATAAATCAAAACATCACCTGATACCAAGATTATTATAATGGGAGATATAGACAGCTTGATAGCATTGGATTAGGAAATATATTTAAGGATATATTAAATTCAAAAATTATTTCCAGTTGTTGAACTTACCAAAATTCACAGACAAGCTCAAAAATCGGCTATTATATCAGATAGTATAAAAATTAGAAATAGGCAAAATATAGTTAATAATTATTTTTATTGGTGAAGAAACACATGGAGAACTACAGGATTTACAAATACGCTCATATTTAAAAACAGAAAATACATTTGATTATATAATTAAAGATTACCTAAATCATTATCAAGAGGTAGGTATTAATAACATCTCAAAGTAGTATTGCCTATGGTATCTCGTGGCAGTTCAAGTGTTTATAGAGTAAATAACGAAATACAAGCTTTATGCAAACCCTCAATCACCAAACAAAAAGAAATACAGACTCAAATAGACAAAGACCATAAATTTATTATCAGAGAAGGTGATAAGGTAATGAATGTAGTTAATAATTATAACTTAGAGCCTAATATCTTTAATGGTAATATAGGGAATAGTAATTAAAAATTAAAAAGATAGACATGATAGTAGACTTTGCTGGTATAGGATTGGTTGAGATACCTGAAACATGGTGATGTAAATATTATCTTAGCTTATGCAAGCACTTGTCATAAATTACAAGGCAGTGAATTTGATATAGTGGTGGTTGGTGTTGATATGTCTGCATTTAAATTGTTAAAGCAATCAATGGATATATACAGCAAATTACAAGAGCCAAAAAGAAATGTTATCTTAATTGTCAACTAACAGCACTTAATATAGCAATATCTAATATGATAACAACTGATAGAAACACATTTTTAAAGATTATCAAACATATTTGCAATAAACAACATTATAGCTCAAAAATATTGTATAATAATTCAAAATACTATATAATATAAAAATAAACATTAATAAACAAATAAAATTTTTATATTTTTATTGACAAAACGAATAAATGTTATAGAATATTTCTTACAAAAACACTCTATTTGTTTTTGTCTTTGTTATAAATAATAAACAGATTAATTTTTTATATTAAAGGAAGGAAGAGTATGAAAAAGAAAATTTAAACTATTTGCAACATATAAATACAAATCAAAACATTGCACTTGCATAAAAATTAGAAGGATTGGTGTAATGGCAATAACAGGATTAATGCTATTTGGTTTTTATAGTTGTAACAAACAGCCTATGCCTACGGCATTAATAACTAACAAACATATTACAACAAAAAGAAATCAAAAGAAACAAAGACTAATGAACTAAATAAAAACATATGATGATTTAAAATCAAATATTCAAGCTATTAGAGTTTCTGTAGATAATGCTACAATAACAATGACAGAATATGAACCTATTGAAAAGCAATTAATAGATAATAAAACATTTGATGCCTATGTTATCAGTGGATTAGATGCTAAAAACCATTAATCAAAAAGCTTAAAAACACATATCTTGATGGTATGGGTGATGTAATGTACGATATAGAACAAAACTATGGTATTAATTTTAGATTTATATACGCTATAGGCTGTTTTTGAAAGTGGGTATGGCAAGAAACCATACAATAATTATAATTACTTTGGTATAATATCAAAAAGGGATACAAAGTATTTCTCAAGTAAGAACAGTCTTTATGTATATGTAGTAATTTAGCTTAATCATAAAATATATAAAGGTAAGGATATAACTGCAATATCAAAAATATATTGTCCTCCAGATTGGAAGCATTGGAGTAACAGTGTAAGATATATAATGAATGAAATATAAAACAAACTAATTTTACAGATAATATTTTAAAAGGGAATTAAGATGAATTTATTAGCAAGAAACATTAGAGATATTAGAACAACACGGATACACGTTTGATGATGTTATTGCTATATATGGTGATAAATTTCAAATAACAAAAAGAAAAACTTTTATAAATTTAGCAGATGTTAAATATGATAACGGTTACGGAGGTACAAGGTAGCTCGTGATTTACGAATTTTAGGTAGTGATTTTTATAATCACAGAGCAGAATATGATGGCTCTGAATGGTGGCACTTTGAATATACATCTCTTGATAAAATACCACAACAAACAAAAATAAAAGCACTTGTAGAATCGCAATCAAAAACTGAATATGGCTGGGGAAAAATTGGATGATTTAAATTAATAACTTTGTATTCAAAAACTAATAAATAATATTGAGAGTAAATTAAATATGACATATATATATTTAATAATAGGGCAAAGTGGTTCTGGAAAAACCACTGAAGTAGAAATATTAAAAAGAATACAACTAAAAAGATGTAGCAAGTTATACAACAAGACCACAAAGATATAATAACGAAATAGGACATACTTTTTATTACTGAAGATACATTTAATAGCCTAAAAGATAAAATGTGTGCCTACACCTTTTTAACGGTTATCATTATGGAGCTACAGTTGAACAAATAGATAATACAGATATATATATGTCATTGATTTAGAAGGTATTAAATATATGATTAATGATTATATAAAAAAAGGTGGAGGGAATTAAATTAATATATATCAAAAACACCTTTTATATTAAGAGCATACAGGATGTTTTAAAAGAGATGGTTTTAAAAAGCTGTATCAAGAATATTAAATGATTTTAAAATGTTTAAAGAGTTAAAAACAATACAGTTTTTGACTTGGTTATAAATAATACTTCAAAGAAAGGGTGGTTGCTAAATCTATATCAGATTATATTTACAATACAGAAATACAAACGAGATATTTTTAAGAAAAGGAAGTAGTGTATGGTGAGGCCAATAATTTTAAAAAGATGTTTTTATCATCAAAAAGACACAACAAAAGAAGTGTTTAATAGTGATAAAATTGTTAAAAGCAATACAAAAATCAGCAAGAAGAACTTTGTTTAAATTTACAGACGAGCAATTAAATGATTTTTGTAAAAAGTGTTGTAGATACAATTAAATCATTGCATACAGATACACCAACTATACACATTGATATTAAGACAATACATAGTATAGTTGAAAAATACTTGAGGATAAATACCCAAGTGTTGCTAAATCATATAAAGATTATAGAAACTATAAAACAGACTTTACACGCATACCTGATAAAGTATTTCAAAGAAGTCAAACAATCAGGTATATAGGAGATAAAGAAAACAGTAATTCTGATAGCTCTTTGGTATCAACGAAAAGAAGTTTGATATATAAAGAATTGAATAAAAGAGTTGTCTAAAAATTCTTTTTAAACGAAAAAGAAAAACAAGCTATTAGAGATGGCTATACTTTATATTCACGATATGTCAGATAGGTTAGATACCTTAAATTGTTGTATAAGTGATATTTTCAGCGATTCTTGACGGTGGTTTTGAAATGGGTAATGTGTGGTACAATGAGCCTAAAACAATCAGTACAGCCTTTGATGTAATTGGAGATATTGTTTTGTCGAAGTAGCCGCAGATGTATGGTGGTTATACTATTCCGTCTGTAGATAACATATTATTAAAATATGCTATTAAATCCTATGAAAAATACAAACATGAGATATGAAGATATTATTAGAGATATTGACAGTATGATATATTTATAGATAAAAATCAACAGATATGATAATATGCTTTGTTTAAATTAGAAAATGATATTAAACAAGGTTTTCAAGGTTGGGAATACATTTAATACAGTAAGTAGTTCGAGAGGAGATTATCCCTTCATTTCGGTAACATTAGGAACAGGAACACATCCGTTTTCTCAATTAATTTCAAAAATATGTTTACAGTAAAGACAGAAACGGACAAGGCAAAAGATGGATTTTAAAAACCAGTGCTGTTTCCTAAATTAATATTTTTATACGATGAACAATTACACGGGCAAGGAAAAGAGCTTGAAAGTGTGTTTGATGAAGCTATAGAAACAAGTAGATATACAATGTATCCTGATTTCCTTAGTTTATCAGGAAGTGGTTATGTTCCGAGTATGTATCAAAAAGTATAAAGAAATTGTTCATCCGATGGGTTGTAGAGCCTTCTTGTCGCCGTATTGGTTACAAGGTGAATTAACACCTAATAATGACACAGACAAACCTGTTTTTCATAGGTAGAGCTAATATGAGGGTATATCTTTTCATTTAAACATGATATTAGCTAGAAAGCAAAAAGAGAATAAAGATTTTTACGAAGTTTTAGATTATTATTTAGAACTATCAAGACAAATACATTTGAAAACAATAGATTATTTAGGAGAATTAAAAGCTTCTATTAATCCATTAATGTTTTGCGAAGGTGGTTTTTATAAAGGCAACTTAAAAACATAATGAAAAATAAAACCCGTTCTTAAATCATTTACTGTAAGTTTTGGTATAACTGGGTTAAATGAATTAAATCAACTATATAATAAAAATCTTTAAGAGAAGATGGTGAATTTCCATTAAAAAGTAATGGAATACATAAACAAAAAGCCAATGAATTTAAAGAACAAGACAATATACTTTATGCTGTTTACGGTACTCCAGCAGAAAGTTTGGTTGGCAAACAAGTAGAACAATTTAGAAAGCAATTTGGTATAGTAGAAAAATGTATCAGATAGAGAATATATATCTAATTCATTTCATCTTCCATGTATCAGAAGATATTACACCAATAGAAAAACAAGACAAAGAGGTTAGATTTTTGGGATTATTTTTAATGGTGGTAAAAATCCAATATGTAAAATATCCAATTAATTATAATATAGAAGCTGTAAAGACTCTTGTAAGACGAGCAATGTCATTAAGCTTATATGGAAGGCATCAATTTATCACTTTCATATTGCGATGATTGTGGCTACCAAGAATTAGATATGGATGTTTGTCCCTAAATATGGTAGTAGCAACTTGACAAAAATTGAACGAATGAATGGCTACTTAAGTTATTCAAGAGTAAACGGTGATACAAGACTTAATTCAGCAAAAATGTCTGAAATAAAAAGACAGGGTGAGTATGTAGTGAATTGTCATAATATAACCAAATGTGATATAGTTAAATGGAGAAAGGGCTTCGTGTATGTATTATGGGTATCTGAGTTTGTGAACACAACTGTAAAAGATGCCATAATCCACAAACACATGAGTATAAATAGTGGTATATTGTTTGATAATAACGCAAAAATGAAATCTTTGAAGAATTATCAAAAGATTATATATCAGGTATTACAATATCAGGTGGTGACCCTTTCACATCATAATAATATCGCAGAAATTAAAATATTAATACAGGAAATAAAAACAATATATCCTACAAAAACTATAATAGTGTATACAGGATATAAATGGGAACAAATTAAAGATTTAAATATTGTTCAGTATATAGATGTGTTAGTAGATGGAAAATTTATTCAAGATTTATATAACAAACAACTAAAATGGATAGGTTCATCTAATCAACGCATCATGGATGTACAAACTAATCACTTAAATCAAAACAAAGTAGTTTTATATAATATGTAATAATATATATAAACTAATAATTAAATCAATAAACAAATAAATATTTTCATACTAAAACCCTAACTTTTTATATGTTTATATAAGAGTTAGGTTAAAGAAAGGAGAAGGTTTTTGACAAAAACACAAAATAGAATTGATAACAAACGAAAGTGGAGATTATGTTATTTTAAAAATTAAATGATAAATCCTTTGCAGAAGGAGCATTTATATATGATAGCGAGTGGTTAGATTTAATAAAGAAATCAATCCTAATGCAGAGATTAAACAAAACTGAAATATCCGATGAAGAAATGCAAAACTATGATTATTAAACAAATATTTTAAAAACAATAAAAAGGTAGTAGATGTGGAAAAATTATAATTATTTAGAATTATTAATGGAAAAGTTTAATTGATTTATCATACTATGTGTATTCGTGCAATAATAATAAATTATTAGTTTATACAAACAATAGTATTATAGACAATGATTGCAAAAATTGGATAATTAAAAACAATGTAATTTTAAATATCGCAAAAACCAAATATGACAACAGTTGTATAGTGTTTTAAAATTAATAATATATTATCAGACAATATATTTTTATTACATTTATAAAAACAATAAAAGATGATATAGAAAAAGCAACAATAAGACTTGAATTTGCCAATGTTTTTAAATAATGATAATGTTGAATATATAAACTTATGTTATATTCAACACGAATACAATATAAACAACTCAATACCGATTAAAAAATATTTCAAAAAACAAAATGTGTATCCGCAAGAAATAAATGATTTAATACAAAACATAATACCTTGTATACAAAAACAAGTAGAATTAATGTGTAATAGCAATGATATTACAGAAAAGCAGGTGATTGAATATGCAACCAATAATTAATCCAAAAAGTGTTTTATTTAATACATTTTGTTTGCAACTATTCGTTTGTTCTCTTTTTATAACAATTGGTTTATTAAGCGTAGCAATTATAATTATATTAGCAGATTGTTGTATGCAAGAAAATATTAAAATTTTTAAAAATTTATATATAACAAAAGATAATATTAATGCTTACTATATCAGTATTATTAATTATATTTATACCATCAAAAAGATACAATGATAACTATGTTAATATCACAAAAATATCACAATAGATAATATAAACAGTGTTAAAGGTCAAATATCTGAAATTGTAGATTATATAGTAAAAACTTAAAATAAGAGGTGATTAAATGCAAATAGAACTATTAGATTTTTACACCAATAGAAGTATTGGCTCAAGCAACAAGTATGCCATATCAATCAAAACCATCACCAGAGTTAGTTAAAAGAGTATTTGATACAGGTCATAGGTCGGTAGTAAGACACGGTATGGCAATATTTTTTAATCAAAGATATATCTCAATCATTATTAAGACAAATATCAAGACACCCACATATTAATTTAACAGTTAAAATCAAGCAGATACTAGATATGTCTAATGTAGATTATCATATACCTATACAAAATTTAAAAGATATATGGGGATTAAGGAAGATGATAACATAGATATAGGAGATGTAACAGAAGAATATAAAAAGCGAGCATGGAATTAATAATGCGTTTATATCGTAAATGGAAAATAAAAGAAAAAGGACAAAAAGAAGTTGATGTAGCTAAAACATGTTTTTACCACTTGCAAAGCAATACAGACATAGTGTTATCAGGTAACTATCAAAGCTTTTTATACGAATTTTTACAGCTTAGAAATTGTGAAAGAGCAGAAACAGAGATAAAACATTTATCAAAAACAGATAACAAAGATACTTTACTGATACAATTCCAGAAATATTTTGCTGACTTGGATTGCAAAGGTAAAGAGTTAAGGTATTGCCCAGAATTTAAAACTTGTGGCAAATATAAAAACAAATAATAAAGGAGAATAAAATGTTAGAAAATATTCAAGTTATCTCATCTGTATTCGTGAGTGTTTTGCAATAATAACAGCAGGATTTTTAGTGAGTATACTTATTATAAAAATTCTATTATACATATATATGCAAGTGTAATACCAAGATTTATAAAGCAATTAAACACATATTATGACAATTTAATACAGGGCTTTTTAACGAAGATAATCAGAAAGGTGAATGAGATATATGCCAGATATGATGTTTTCAGTAATAGTTTTATTAATAATTGCAGGCTCGACACTTGCTTTTTACAAACATCCGCTGACAGTATTTATTTAGATGAAGTAAGCACCAAGATAATAGATAATCGAAACATATGTTAAACTGGAAATACACAATATCAACCAAAGATAATGAAAATGAGTAAACTAAACAATAACAAATTAACATAATAGAAATAAGGAGAAGTAGATATGTTACGTGTAATCGGTATTATGATAGGTTATCCTATAGGGCTTATGATAGGATATTGTCGATATTATAAAAACAACATCAAAAAGAAATTAGATTTAAAAAGAAAAATATGATGAGCAATATTATCATAGAATATTTGGTTTTAAAAACCTGAAAACAAGAACATACGATGTAACACCAATACAAGATTGTGGAATATATAAAAACCATTATCAAATATAATTAACGAGGAGGATAAAAATGCAACACGAATGTAAATGTGACAACGACCAAACACACACACTATCAAGGTAAAATACAGAGATAAAACATTACCCAAACTTCAAAAATATAGAAGGTGTAAAATCAGATTGATAGACTTATATTCAAGTCAAGACTATGAGTTAAACAAGGAGAATTTAAAACCAATAGACCTTAATGTAGTAGTTGAAATACCAAAAGAGATACGAAGGACATATATAACCACGTTCATCAACATTTAAAAACCTTTGAGTAAGTACACAAACTAATTAGTAGGAGTGGTTGAGACATCCATTGTGGAGATGAAGATTATCTTAAAATGCCTGTATTAGCAATGAGAGATACAATTATAAAAGGTGATAGAATATGCCAATTTAGAATATTTAAGAAAATGGAAGATATAACATTCAAAGAAGTTGAACAAATGAATAACCAAGACAGAGGTAGTATAGGTAGTACAGGAACCACTAAACACTATAGAAAGGATAATGATAATGACAAATGTATCTCAAAATCTGCTTAATATTACTTTTTAGCCTTAGTAAGTGTTAGGAGTAATACAACAATAAAAACCAAGTTTTAAAAACAAAACAATCATATATTATATTTACAGTTTTACAGTCAATAACATTTTTCTGTTACACATTGGCAATGTTAGGGTTCAAGCTAATATGGCAATATATTCTACAAGATGCAAATCATGATGGATATGACTTTGATAGTTTAACAGAAAGAGATTTTACATAAAACTCAAAAAGCTTAAATCTAAAAATCAAATCAAAGATTTTAAAATACAAGTTCCTTTTTAGAATACTTGAGAATTGTAAAGACTTTGATAACATAAAAAGTACCTGCAATGGACTATATAATTGATTTTTAAAGTAGTTTTAAAATGACAATCAAGAGATTTACTATAGACACAAAAGGCGACCAAGAGGAAGTAGCAAGACTAAAGCCAAAATGTTTATGAATTTACATAAAGATTTCACCATTATAGTTTTTATATCCGTTTTACCAAAAATATTTAGGTAATGAATGGGTAGAGGACTTTATAAATCAAAAGACTTTAGAGGTAAACTTAAAAATAAATATCAAAAATACATGGTAAATGGAAAAGAAATCAAACACCAAATTGGTCTGTCAAAGATTGGGAAAAATATTTTGAGTTTTAAAAATATGTATGGACTTTTTATAAATGGACTAAAACAAAAACTGTAAAATATATATAAAAATGGGATATTTGTATATTAGATTATATATTTATCCTGCTTTTTGAACAAAATACTATATTCAAAGTGATTAAAAACAAATCATATAGCCTTAAAACTTAATATTAGACTTGTATAAAAGGTTTTTATATATTTTGTGATGAATAACATTAATAGAATATTAAAAATTGCTTAAAATTGACGATATAAGGAGAAATTTTTATGGAAAATCTAAAAATAGAAAATTTTGAGAATAAAAATCAAATAGAGAATAAAAATATATAGAAAATGAAAATAAAACATCAAATAAAAGAATTATTATCCAGAAATACTAACCCGAAAGGATATATAGCAAAATATTTAGGAGTAGGATTGAATACTGTAAAACTCTTTAGAAAACCACTGAACAAGGAGGTATTCCTAATACAACATTAAATCCATTATCACAAAAACCACATAGATTAATTTATAAACCCTACTTGAAGAATGGTTAATAAACAATTTTAGTAAATAGATAACATAATTTTTAAAAAGTATGATATAATACAACTGTATTAGTTGTGCTTTTACAAAGGAGAAATTAATATGAAAAGGCACAATCAGAAAAAGAGGAATGACTTGGAGTTATTATTGTAGATTTACCATCAGTAGATGGCAAAAGAAAACAAAAACAGAAAGGTGGCTTCAGAACAAAAAGAATGTGAAACAGCGTTACAAACAATTATATATCAAATAACAAATGGTTTTAATTGAAACAGATGACACAATAATCAAAAACAACATCATATTAGCAACACAACCAAATGCAACAAGTTTACAAAACAAATAAGCCTATTGGTAATGTTATCAGATGTAATAGATGAATATTTAGAGTATAGTAAAAAGAGTAAAATATACAACTTTACTAAATTATATATATATTACAGATAATGCGAATAATAAATAAGCCTCGTAAAACAAGGTTACAAGCAATGATGTAATAAAAGGCTATAAAAACAAGCAGCAACTGAACTAACAGAAAAACTCTGTTAAAGCTATATTTGTTAAGAGCAAAAAGTATTTTTAATTATATTGTAAAATGGGATATGTAGACGAAATCTCCTTTAAAAGATGTCAATATAACACCAAACTATAATCAAATCAACATTGCACAATCTTTTAAGTATTAAAAATCAATATTAGAAAAGAAGAAATCAAAAATTCTATAAATATTTTGATGATAACAAAGATAATAATTATATTAGACAATTTGGTGTTATTTTTAAACTGTTATTAGAAACAGGTGATGAGGATAGGAGAATGTTTAGCCTTGGAGTGGCAAGATATAAATATCGAAAGAACAATCATTACTATATACAAAACAATCAATAATATAATTGCAAAATACAAAACCTATAACTTAACATCACCTAAAAACAAAATCAAGTAACAGAGTTATATTTTTCAACGAAAAACATACAACAAGAATTAATAATACAAAAGAATTTATAGATCGGCTACAAAAAGATTATTGGAAAATAACTTTGTGTTTACTTGTGTTAGCAGACAACATACACAATTTGGTTTTCCAGTTAATGATTATTCAGTAAAGAGCAATTTTTACGATATTTGTGTATTAAACATCAAGCATATCTCACCTCATAAAATTAAGACACACAAATACATCCATGTTATGTGAATTAGGTCTCCCACTTGATGTAATTATGAAACAATTAGGCATTCTAATACAACTATAACAAGCGTTGCATATTTACACGCAAAGTAATAATATAAAAACATTGCCAATGGTTTTACATATTGTATGATTAAAAATGTATATGAATCTATTATATTGTAGCAACTATCAGTAAAAGTTTATATTAGATACCGCATCTGTTAAAAATAAATGTTAGTCCAAAATGTTGCCATTTTTAAATAAAACTTTACAATTAAGTAATTTTCATTACACAAAACTAAAGCTTTATAATTATACCACAAAAAGTGTATAATGTTTACATAAATTTTATGAAAATGTAATAATATGAAAAATTATATTTTTGTGAGGAATTATGGATTTGAAATTTAAAAAGATTAGAGCTAGCTATAGGAAAAGAAAAACGTGAGATATATTATCTAGTAAAACATATAGCTATATTTGCTTCAGGGGAGTAGAGCGTTTTGTAGCTGAAACTTTAGCCAGAGGTAGGTATAGGAAAATTTTACCTTAGTGGATTTTGACTGTCGTGGATATAACAAAGATAAACAGACAAATAATAGCCACAAATGATACAGTCGAAAAGTATAAACAGATTTATTTGAAAAAGAATAAAGAGCATAAATGAAAATGTAAGTATATATAACATATACACCTGATAATTTTGAAATATTCTTTGAAGATGATTATGATTATATAGTTGATGCTATAGATATAGTAACTAGATAAAGGGACCTTAATAAAGACAGTTTATGATATAAAAATAATAAGTTCTATGGGGATGGGGAACAAACTAGATCCTAGCAAGATAAGTATAACAACTTTAGAGCAAGACAAGTGTATGTAAATTAAAGAGTAATGAGAGAAAAGAATTAAAAAGTTATAACATTACAAACGTTAAAGTGTGTCTACAGAAATATATCAAATACTAACAGAAAAATAATGGACGGCTCTAAAATGATAAAATGGCTCTACAGCTTTTGTCCCATCTGTTGCCGGTATTATGATTGCTAGAAGGAAATTGTAAGAGAATTTATAAATATAGAAAATTAGAGAATAAAATGGATAATAGTATATTTAAATATATCTATATGAAAAACAGGAGAATATGTGTCTGGAGAGAAATAGCAAAAACTTAACATATCAAGAGCAGCTATATCAAAAGAATAGAAAAACTAAGAGATAAAGGTGTTGAAACAGAAGCTTTCATAACTAATAAAGGATACTAAAATTATTATCTTTACCATATGATATAATTAAGCAAACAGCTGGTATAGGTCTAAGAAAAATATGATTATAGGTAAAGATATCATAGCTGTTTTGATGAGATTGATTCGACTAATGAATATATCGCAGAAAGTCATCAAAACCTCAAGCGAAGGCACAGTAGCTATAGCAAATATTCAGACCTAATGGAAAAAGGGTAGGAGAGGAAGAAATTTGTATCTTTAAAGGGTGGAATGTACTTTTCAATACTTTTAAAAACCTAATATAGATATAAATAGAGTTCCTTTTGACTCAATTATCACAGCGTGTAGTGATATAAAGCCCTAGACTCTATGAATATAAATACAAAAATCAAATGCCCTAATGACATAATCCTAAATAATAAAAAGTTAGCGGGCATATTATGTGAAATGAGTTGTGAAATAGATTATCTAAACTATGTAATATCAGAATTGGAATAAATGTAGATACCGGTGATTTTGATGAAGAAATATCTAGAAATAGCTACATCTTTGACAAAAAGAAGGCTACATGTCAAAACAAATTGGATTTATTTTGGGAAATACTAAAATGGTTTTGATTATTTTTATAGTATATGATTATAAAGAGAGATGATAGAAATATTAAAAACAAACTCTTGTATAATTGGCAATGATATACAAGTCATATCTGGAGATAAAATTAAATATGCTACAGCCACTGGATATAGATGATAATGGATTCTTAGTTGTACAATATATGATGACAAAAACTATAGAACATTTTAAAATTACGGGGAAATAAGTATAAGATAGACGTCATTGTATTTAAAATTTAAAAATATATATTTATGATAAATGTAGTATGATATTAAGCTATTATTAAAATCCCATTTATTTACAGACTTTAATATTATATTGTATATATTTTATGGAAAGGATATTCTACTTTTATGAAAAACCCCTATTGTTTTGATAAAAAGATGAGTGTGTCCTAATTGCCACAGTACATTTGATACTAAGAAGCCTATGCTTACAGGCAGGACTTAAAAGTAATAGATTTTTGAGCTGATGGCCATAAGATATACAAAGATAGTTCTCCTTATGGCATGAACTTAATGTATGTCCTATATGTGGTTTTGTATTTGATGAAAGACTTAATACTTTTATATACAGAAGATATAGAAAAATTACTAACATATTTTTCAACGTTAGAAAGATTTTAAGAAAATATTGTGAAGAAAGAACTTAGATGATTCAATAAGAGAATCCCAACTAGCGCTTGTAATTTCAAATACCAAGAAGAACCTAAAAACTTTAAGAGTGCACATTGTCTAAAAACATCATGGCTTTTACAGAGAGAGATATAGTTAATGAAGAAAAATTTCTAAATATGTCAGCCTTTCGAAGAAGCCTTCGAGGAAGAAGATTTTTGAATATTTTGGACTAAAATTAGATGTACTATATAACATACTATCAGAAAACTAGTAGAAAATTAAACTTATATGATGATGCAGCAAAATATTATTCAAAACTAGTTTAGATGCTCAACCGACTCCTAATTATATGAAACAAAAAGCACAAAATAATTGGCTAGATTACAACAACAGATAAAGAGGTTTTGTTATGAAAATTTTGATATTGACAAACAAAAAGTTGGTGGTGGACACAACTCAACTGCAAACGCTATAAAAAGAATTTGAAAACATAATAATGTGGAATGTAGAGTAATAGATTCTTTTGAATATATATTCCACTTACAAAAGTGTATCTAATGGATATCTTTTATCAACATCTGTCTTTCCTATGTTGTATAAACAAGGGTATAGGTATCAAGAGATAATGGATGAAATACAGATATGAGATCACTATCTGACAATCTTGTATACTCATTTTTGACACAAAAATTACTAAACTATTTTTGAAGAAGAATATTATCCTGATATTGTAATTAGTACTCATATATTTTCTGCACAATTGATAAATCTAATGCAAGAGTCTTATCGAAAGTTAAATCTATAGGAATTATAACAGATTTTACAATCCATCCACATTGGTGTAAACCTCCAATATGGATTATTTTGTTACAGCTATGAATTACTGGAATATCTGTTAAAAAAGGTATACCAAAATATAAATTACTACACTTTTGGATACCTGTAGATGAAAAATTTAGCATATCTATAGATAAAAATATCTGCAAAAGAGAGCTCGAGATAAAAGAGGATAAAAACTATATTATTTATGTCAGGCTCTATCGGGTTGTGGAAGATTGGATAAAATGGTTTGATAGACTCTATAGATGATGATTTTTCAAGTTATGGTAGTTTGTGGAAATAATAAAAATTAAGAAACATATTGAAGAAATTAGATCTAAACGATCAGTGTGAAAGTATATGGTTTTTGTAAATAATGTAGATAGTTATAGATGAGTGCTAGTGATGTTATAATCAAACCTGGTGGACTTACTAGTTGTGAAGTTTTATGTGAAAAATTACCTATGATAATGATAAATCCTATGCCTGGACAAGAAGAAAGAAATGTAGAGTTTCTAAACAATAATGGATGTGCTGTATTATCTACTCAGACTTTTCAAGTAGATGAAGTCACTTTTCCAAATGTTTTATAGTAACTGAGAATTAGAAAATATGATATAGACTTAATAAGAAAACCAAATGCCACTGTTGATTTAGTGATTTTATAACGACAGATAAAGAATTATGTTGAAATTTACCATTTATTAAGTCAAATTTAAGTGACTAGTGTATAATAGATTCATATCATGTATAATTGTATATACTATATATAATATTTATTCTAAGATATTTTTATTGTTTTGAATATTTTATTTTCGTTGTTTCTTTCAACGATTCGAGTATTTTAATTTAGAAAAGGAAAGGGATGTAAAATGCCAGCATCAGAAGCTATCAAAAGAGAGCTAGCAAAAATGGAGTCAATCTAATAAAGATAAGATAAAAGTAATTACTACAGAAGCTGTGCCAAGACGTTTATAAAAAGAATAGCTACTCTAGAAGAACTAGATGGTTTAGCACAAATGATAAAAGATAGAAAAAGAAATCTCTAAATAATTATACTTAATTTATGTAAATAACGCTTTGCTATATATATTTAGAGGGGTAAAGTAAGTTTTTATTGGTATAATCAAATCTAGAAGTAAATGTCTATAATTACTATTTCACATATCTGCATATAACACACATTTAAAATCTAATGCTTGATATAAATTACGATTAACTTTAATAAATTTTGATAATAAAAGGTATTAAACAGTATAATCTGTTATAATGATATGTTATGTGAAAAACATATTGTAGTTTTAAATAGATTCTTATTGAGTAGTTTTAAATTTAGAGGTGTTTAATGTATAATTTGAATGATTATTTTGAAGAAACTCATTTTTCTATAAAGTTGCTATTTGTTGCAAAAACCGATGTGTCCATGCTGAAAAGAATATAAAATAGTACAACTCCTAAATATACTTGAAAGTAGAAATAATGACAATTTTATAGAAAATACTTATGATGAATATTATGAAGATGTGTAGATGAATACATAAAAGGAAAGTAATAAAAATTTTTGAAGATTTGTATTCAGAGTATGATGAAAGATTTACTTTGTAATGGTGTTTTAGATGATGATGATTTAAAAAGACTTCGATGATTTACTATCATATATGAGTTAAGCAACATTTGTACTATATAACAATTATATATTTATAACATACTATAAAAATATTTTTCGTTATAAATGTAATATCTGAACAAATTTTATTGTTAATTATATATAAATAATTTGATATATATCAGTAAGGGGAAATTTGTTGAAAGAATATAATACAGTTTTAAAAATTCTAAAGATGAAATAATAATAGACAAATCAAAGTTTATAGGATATTCTTTTTCACATAAATAATGTTGATGAGGCTGAGAGTTTCATAAAAGAAATTAGCAAAAGAAACATTATGATGCAACTCACAATTGTTATGCTTATTTATTAAAAGATTGATATGGAGTATAGCTAAAAGCAAGTGATGATGGTGAGCCTAGCTCACAGCCGGTATACCCATGTTAGAGGTATTGAAAAAGAAAATATAACTGATACATTGATTATTGCAACTAGATATTTTGGTGGAATAAAGTTAGGTGCAGGAGGTCTTGTAAGAGCTTTATACTAAAAACTGCTAAAATAGCAATAGAGTTCACACATTATAGTCAATATATATATCATTTTGTTAGAAATAGATTATAACTTTTTAAATAAGATACAAAAATATATATAGATGATATTATATCTAATGTTCCTGAATTTATGGAAAAAGTAAGAATAAATATATATCAAAAAGATGAATACTAGATGATTTTAAAAAGATATATTAAATATAACTAATGGAGATTGTGATATAAAACTTTCAGGAAACGTTTATCTAGATTTTATAGGTGGTGTGTGTATAAATTTGATAATATAAAATTGCAAAATTTAGTATGAGTAAAAATTATAAAAATGGATATAAAAACCTTGTGGTAAAATTATAATAATCTGAAAAAGAGGTCATGATTTATGGATTTATGAAAGAATTCAAAGAATTTGCTGTGAAGGGTAATGTTGTCGATGGCAGTCGGTGTTATAATAGGTGGAGCATTTGAAAATAGTTACATCATTAGTAAATGATGTAATAATGCCAGTTATGTCAAAAGATTACAGGTGGAATAAGCTTTTAAAGATTTAAAAATTGTACTTTACACCTGCAGATGAAGCTAATAAAGTGAGCTGAAGTAGCTTTTAACATATGGTAATTTTATACAAAATATAACAGATTTTCTTATAAATAGCTTTTTGCATATTTAGTAATGATAAAAGGTATAAATTCTTTGAAAAGAAAGAAGAAGATGCGAAGCACCACCAGAACCAACAAAAGAAGAATTACTTCTACTGAGATAAGAGATTTATTATAAATAAATTTTTATATAGTGAAGAAAACATATAACTTAATTAGTGTATGTTCTTTAGAATTAAAATTATAAAATTAAAGCCTTGGGAAAATCTCGAGGCTATTTTTGTGATAAAAATTGAGATCAAGAAAAATATACTTGATTTCAACTAAATAATATTTAAAGCTCTTAATTTGTAAAAATATAATTTTTATTATTTATAATATAAAATAAAATTTATTATGACATTTTAAAAGATTTCTTTTCATTATGAACAAAACAGAATATTTAAAAATAAAAATTGTATTTCATATATATTTCATAAAAGTAATGTAATATATTATTTGAAAAAGTTCTTAAAATAATATGGACTGATAAAAATAATAAAATTTAATCTATACTAAGGAGAAAAGTTATGAAAAAGAAAACTATTAAAAAGAATATGTTTAGCTTTACCCTATGCCTAAGTTTAAGTATAGCTGGATGTCAAAAACAAATGAAAACAACAAAGCTAAAGAAGGTCAATCAGCAACTTCCAAGAAGCAGGTATGTCAACTAGTGAAACGGATACTTTTAAAACCCTTCAGATTATACATTAAAAGCAAAGGATGAATATATTTATGAATATCTAGGTTTTAAGTTTAAACTTTCGAGGATAAGATTAGAAAAAGATATCTTAGATATAGCAATGTTAGACAAACCAAAGTCCTATAGATCAAGAATTAAAATATGCTATATTAACTTTTTAGTAATATGAGCGACGAGCACTCTGTTGTAAACAAAATGGGAGATGGCTACGAAAAATGGCAAAATTCACTTGAAAGACTAGGAACTATAGGTATGTTTTTAAAAGATATGAGCGAAAAAGATATATCTACAATAACAAATTGCGATATTCATAAAAAAATAGGGGACTCTTCAGATGGTAAGTATACTTACTATATAAGTTCTAGAAATGTAGCAAATAATGATTTTTGTAGAAGAATTTAATAAAAACTAAAAATCGACATAATAGAGGAACGTCCTGAAAATGGTTTTGTTTTAGCTGAAAAATCTGATTTAGAAAATACAGAAGCGTTCAGTCAAAAGAATCTGTCAAAAGATTTGCACAATATATCTACAAGTGATATCATGGGAAAGAATTTTCAAGTAAAGACTTTGAAAAATTGTAATCTCTACTATGATTAATGTATTTTCAACTTGGTGTACAGCTTGTATAAAGAAATCCCAGATTTAGTTAAAGTTCAAAATGAAATGAAGAGTAAAGGTGTTAATATAGTTGGTATTGATTACAGATACTGTTGACGATAACGGTGAAAATAAGGAAGCTATAGAAAAGCAAAATTAATACAAGAAAAACAAATGCTTCTTATCCTTTCTTTGATACCTGATAAGACAAATTTTAACGGTAGATTAAATGGAATACAAGCCCTTCCAGAAACTTTCTTCGTTGATAAAAAATGGAAATATTGTAGAGATACTTATTCTGGTGCATACGGAAGAATGGAAGAAAGTAATAGAAAAAGAATTAGCAAATATATATAAATAAAAATAAAATGGTGAATTATATATATGTATAAAAACTTTGAAGAGTCGATTTTTACCCATACTAATTATATCATTAGCATAGCTATGATTATTATGGATAGACTAATGCGAAGTTAAAGTAGTGTTTGATAAGGCCATAAGGATTTGCGATGGAGTGTATAGGAATTGGATAAGATTAATAAATTTATAAAAATTGGTACAATAGTGTATATAATAAATGGATCGTCTGGACATATCTCTTCAATCCCTTTGGTTTCTAATTACAAATTTACTTTGAAGGTTTTAAGTCAGGTAAGATTTGCGATGGAGAATTAAAAAACTTTGCGTTCCAGGCATGAATTGTTATCTCATGCTCAGGAGCAAAAAGGATCTTGTCCAATAGGTTCGTTACAGGCGGTAATTGGAAAATTCAAATTATAAGTTTAGTTACTATGTAGTAGGTTTTATGTTTTTAATAGGTGCCTTATGGGCAGATTTGAAATGTGGATGGTTATGTCCATTTGGTCTCATTTCAAGATTTATTACATAAGATTCCTTTTTCAGTAGAAACATTTAAGTTTGATAAATACTTGAGAAAGTTAAAGTACATAATACTATTAATATTCGTTATAATATTACCTTTATTTCTGGTAGATATTTTAGAGCAAGGATCCCTATTTTTGTAAGCTTTATATGTCCTGTAGGGATGTTAGAGGAGGAATACCACTTGTACACTTAATAAAAGTATGAGAGGTGCCATGGATTGATTATATTATTGGAAAGGATTAATTTTAATACTTACTATATTAGTTTCCATAATTATATATAGACCTTTTGTAAGTATATTTGTCCACTTGGAGCTGTATATTCTATTTTCAACTTATTTCAATATTTAAATATAAACTTGACAAAAATAAATGTATTAGTTGTGGTAGATGTAAAAAGTTTGTCAAATGAATATAAATCCTGTTGAAAAATTGCAATCATCTTGAATGGTATAAGATGCGCTAGATGTATGCTTGTCCTGTAGATGCACTGGTTGGGAGTAATAGAAAGATAACACATCAGTATATATAATACATTATCAATTAATAAGAAAATACAATTTTGATTAGAAGTTATTGGAAAAAGCGCTATTGGAAAAATATTACCAATAGCTTTTGTTGATCCTAAATATAAAATGCTACTTATATATTAGGTATGCATATACAAAAATAAATAAAATATGATATAATTAACACTACAAAGTTAAAAATTAGGACTAAATAATATTTAGAAAAAATAAAAATTTAAGTATCAATAAAATATATATCGATTTAAAAATCACGATTACCACATAAATGAATTTAAAACATATGATATGAAACTCATATTAGATATAATATCAAAATTTACATGATATATAAATAAAAAGGATGTAATTAATGAAAATACTAGTTGTCGAAGATGATAAAATGATAAGAGAGGAATAAGTGAGTATCTATCAGAGTTTGTGATATATTATTATCTGAAGCAAAAAGATGGTAGAGAAGCTTTATCTAAAATTTAATAATGATATCAAATTTGATCATTTTAGATATTCAAATACCTTTTATAAATGGATTAGATGTGTTTCAGAAAAATCTGAGAAGAAAGTGAGTTACCGGTTCTAATGTTAACTGCATTTAGTGATGAAGAAATATAAAATTGATGCATTTACTAATTTGGTAGACGGATATGTAGAAAACCATTTTCATTTGCCGGTCTTAAAAGGCTAGAATATGATTCTTTAATTAAAAAGAATTTTGGACATGATAGAAAGTTTGAATATAAGACTATCGAAGTTAATTTTTACTAGCTATACAGCTAAAAATAAATGGTGAAAGAAGTATAGATATGAAATGCAAAAGAGCTAGAAAGTATTAAAATGTTTACTGGATAATGATGGAGCGCGCGTTGACAAGAACACAAATAATTGATTATGTCTGGAAAGAAACTAGAAGATATCCCTCATGATCGGTAATAGATGTATATACTAAAGAACTTAGAAAAATTACAATTAGACTGTATTAACTACTATCAGAAATGTAGGATATAAATTGGAGAGAAAATGAAAAATTCAAAAAGATATTTCCCAAAAATATTCATACAAATATTTTCTGTTCTTGGAATAATAATTATATCTAGTTCATTTCATTAGTATCTTTTCCTAAAACATATTTGGAGACGAGGAGAGAAAAAGATTCATAATATAGCAAATGAAATTTCTAGTAATATGAATGGAAAAAGATATAAAATATATAGAACAAACTTTAGACTTTATTCTAAGAATAGTGAAATAAAAGCATTTATAAAGAGAAAAATAATAAGAATGAAATACAAATCAAAAGATGATATGAAATGTTAATTTAGAAAGTGATAGTAATTCTTTGATAATTGAAGAAAGAGAAATAAAGCTTAATGATGGTAAAAACATATCTACAATTTGTTTCTGCATGCTGATAATAGATGCGAAAAGATTTGAGCCTTTTAAATTTTACCATATTCTTTATTAATATCAATTTTTATTTTTCTGCTATTGTTTCTTTAATTTATGCAAAAATCAATAAAAATAATATACACGAAATAAAAATTGTTACTGATAAAATGATGAAACTTGATAAAAATGCTATTTAAAAGTTAGTTTCTAATGATGAAGTTGGAGAATTAAAAACAACAAATTAATGATTTGTATTCTACTTTATTAAGAACAATTGACGATTTGGAATTCAAAAATAAAGAAATTTTTAAAATTAGAAAAGTTAAAATATGACTTTTTAAAGGTGCATCCCATGAACTTAAAAACTCCTCTTGCTAGTCTTAAAATAATACTGGAAAATATGAAATACAATATTGGAAAATATAAAGAAAGAGATATTTATATTAATGAATGTATTGAAATCGTTGATAGTTTAACAAAGAAATATTTCTCAAATATTATCAGTTCATTCTATAGAAAATTTGAATAGATGATGAAGAATATTTTGAAAATAAATGATACATTAGAAGACATAGTTAAAAAGTATGAAATATTAGCAAATCAAAAGAAAATAACTGTCAAACAATTATATATTAGATGAAAATGTTTATATAGGGAAAAACAGCTTTAAAGATTATTCTATCTAATTTGATTAGTAATGCGGTAAAAGTATACTGATATAAAATGGGGTACCATTAATATTGGGATAGTTGATGATTGGTTTATATATAGAGAAATTCATACGGAGATAATAAAATTAGAATATGGATAAAACTATTTGATGTTAAATTTGATTTTAACAAGGAAAATAGTAATGATTAGGATTATACATAGTGAGCAATATTTTTAGTAACTATATAAAGTATAAAATTTTTAAAAATGAAGGTACTTTTGTATTTAAAATACAATTATATTAATAAGATATAAATGGAGAAAATGAAATGTATATATTAGAATTAAATCAAAATGGTATAGGAACAGAAATAGAGTGTCTTGATAGTATTGAAGAGGAAGAAAACTCATTTCCGGGAAACTAAAAGGCTATAGTGAATTTGGAAGATGAGTTTTATATGAATATATACTATTAGATACAATTCCTACTATCTGGAATTAGAAATATAATAATAATATCATCCCACTTACAAAATTTTATGTTTGTAGAAAATAGTGAATAGATATTATCTGAAAGAAATTCCTAATTTATCAAGAAAGGTAACGGTGTTGTATCTGGGTTGTACGCTGGTAGACGCATACCAGTATTGACAGATCAAAGATTTAAAAGAGTATAGGAAAATCGTGAAAGAAAAGTATTCAAATTGTTAAAACAGTACTTAGAGGAAAATAATTTTGAAGTCAGCAGAGCTTATTTTGGTTCAGAAGATGGAGAAGCCACATTATATAGAAAAATCAATACTATTGGCACTTTTTAACCTTATTTTAGACCCCTATATTTTTCAGAAACAATAAAGTATTTTACGAATTGAAGATATAAATTTTTGGATTAATATATTTTAAAATTAACGATAATATAGAACACACAATTTAATGAAATAATTAAGACTTTTATTTCATTTTATATACGTTTGTTGCGCCATGTATTAAAAATACTTTGAAAAGCATTGTATTTTAAACAATTAATAGCTATCATCTATTACTAAAATAATATGAATTTACACATGTTTTCCCAAAAATATATATATAAAATAAATTTAAAAAGTAGCTTAAAGTATTTGTTTTTAAAATGCTTGATTTTTATGATATAATATGAACATAAAATTTCATTTTTCATAAAACAAATATATTAAGCTATATATAGTATTATTTTCACTTTTATTTTTAGGTGGTGTATTTTGGAAAGTATCTTATCTTGGCTTTTAATGTTTTCTCTTATAGCTTTTTGCTTTTCATGCTTGTGTTTGCTATGCTTAGAAACACATTTAATGAGCATACTGAATCTTTTCGGAGGATGATTATGTTCTAATGTTACCTGAGTCTAAAGTGCAGTCAATAAATAATGATAAAACTAGCGTTCAGAAAAATATATAGCAACAAATAAAATACCAACAGTATTTCAAACTAAAGTAAGTAGCAAAAATAAATCCACCTAAATATACATTATAAACATAAATATAATAGTTACAAAGAATATAAACAAAAATAATATTTTCTAGATAATATAGTTGAAGATAGTTGCATAACTATCTCTTTTATTTTTATTTTAATTTTACTAAAATAGTATTTTTATAATTGAAAAATATTTTTAAAATAATGTAATATTAATAATATCTAAGGTACAAAAACAATATAAAATTATTTTTAGGGCAATCAATGGAACGAAAATTAGATTTTAAGCCTTGCGTTATATGGTAGGTGGAGAGCGTTTGTACAAGCAGTTGATGTTAAACTTAAAGGCATTGTTGCAGATTTATCTTTTAGAAAATAACTGTAATAAATAAATTAGAGCCAAAACTTACCAAGATAGAATATGATGTTATGTTTTACGATTCAAAATGAAACTGCTCTTCAAGAAGAATCTTATAATGTAGATGGAGAAGCTATAAGTATTTCTCAAAAATCAAATAGGTGTAGGATCAAGATGTTAAATATAAGTAAAAAGCTTTCCTAGTGCCAGAAGAGCAGAAGTAAAAGTTATTAAAAAGCATATTTTTGGAAGATGGAAAATCCATTGATCTTATATATAATACTATGGAAAAATTTTGCAATAAATAACTTACAGGATAAAGAAGAGATAAGACTCACAAAAAGTTGCTGGAGAAGATGCTATAACCTTTGCCTGCTAAACTTACTCTTTAACTGGAGATGTGTTTGTGGAGTATTTTAATGGAGATGACTCTAAGTTTTGTAATAACTGTTTTAGAGAAAAGAACAAGTATTGACAGATTACAAAACCATGGAACATATAAGAGAAATTATTGCAAAAGAATTAGAAGGTCAAGGTGAAATATACCAAGATACTGAAAGTACTCCTGAGATAACTCAAGATGTAAGCGAAGAAACAGAACAAGATGATGTTAAAAGAAAATGAAAAACAATGAACAATTTGATTTAAAAAGCCGAAATATTAGAGTATTTTTTCACGACATCTAGATTAATAATGTCTTTCTTTATTAGCAGGTATATTGCGTTAAGTTCATCATATAATAATTTTTAGTTTTTAAAATAATATGTAAAAATATATCAATATTATTAATTTAAATTAACAAAAATTCATTATAGTTGTTGTATTATATATAAATTTTTAATTATATAAATTTTTCAAAAATATTAACTTTCATATTAGGAGATTTTATGAGAATAACTCAAGAAAGTGACTGTGCACTTAGAATAGTAGATTATCTTTCAAAAATGAACAAACTGTAATAGGTGCTAGTACATTATCAGAAGATTTTAAAAATACCCATTAGATTTGCTTTTTAAAAATACTAAGAAAACTTAATCCTTATGGTATTACAAAAAGCAAATAGAGGAGTAAATGGTGGATATTATTTAAACACTAAAACCAGAAAAATATAACATATAAAATGGTAGTAGAAGCTATAGATGGAGAAATATATATAAAATAAATGTCTTCAAGAGCAATCTTGCTGCAATAGAAATATGAAAAAGATTGTATGTAATATTAATTTGAATTTAGGTAAAATACAAGATGTGTTATATCAAGAATCAGAAAAATATACTTTTGGAAAGTAATATGAAACTACTATTAACTACATTAAATTCAAAATATATACATTCATCCCTAGCTTTTAAAATGTATATATAATAATATTTGTGATATAGAGATATTGATATAAATGTAAAAGAATATACTATAAACGAAAACATACAAGATATTTTTACTGATATCATTTTTCTTATAATTATGATATAATTGCATTTTTCATCTATATATGGAATATAGAGCCAATATCTAGGATATGTGAAGATATAAAACAAATAAATAAAAATGTAAAGATATTATTAGGTGGACCAGAAGTTAGTTATGAAAGTTATAATTTTATGTTAAATAATGATTTTGTAGATTATATAATCGTGGATGAGGGTGAACTCATATTTAGACAGTTTATAAAAATCATATTTAGATGATAAAAGATTTTTCAAAATACCATCTTTCTTGTATAGAGATAAAGATGAAGTAATAGAAAATGAGTACACTCCTCCAATAGAAAATTTAGCTTTTATAAAAGGCCCCTATGATATATTTGATGAAAATAGTATAAAAGATAGAATAGTTTATTATGAAACATCTAGAGGTTGTACACATAACTGTTCATATTGTTTATCTTCTGTTACAGTAAAGATCCCATACGAAAAAGTATTATCTGATATATAGTAGATTATGAGTGCTAAACAGATAAAAATTTGTGGATAGGACATTTAATGTCGATAGAAAAAGAACTATAGATATGATAAAATATCTTTTGTACTATTAGATAATGGAGTTATAAATTTTTCATTTTGAAATAACAGCTCATATAATGCAAAGATGATTTAATAGATACTCTTAAAAATGTACGTGAGGGATTATTCAATTTGAAATAGGTGTACAATCTACTAATAGATACAATAAAAGTGGTAAATAGAGTGGATAATTTTGAAAAACTTAGCTGAAAAGTAAAGAAAATTAAATCTTGGAAATATTCATCAACATACAGATTTAATAGCAGGACTTCCTTATGAAGATTTGGAAAGTTTTGAAAAATCAGTTCAATGATGTCATGTCATTAAGACCTGATAATTTACAACTCAGGGTTTTTTGAAAGTATTAAAAGGCTCTCAATAAAGAAAAAGTGGAAGAATTTGAAATAAAATATAGAAATTATCCTCCTTATGAGGTATTAGTACAAAATTTCTCTCATATGAAGATATATTTTTGCTAAAAAGAAGTAGAATCTGTACTTGAAGATTATTATAATTCTATGAGTTATAACTACTTTTTGATTATATATTTGACAATATAAACTGTAGTTATTTTACTAAACAATTTGCTAGTTTTAAAAAGCGAATAATTACAACAAAAATATATCTAGAGATGATAGATTTTTACTTTTGTTTGAATATATAAAAAGCATCTTTTCTCAAAAAGACAAGTTGATATTTTTAAAGAATTTTTACGACTAGATTATCTTTTAATGGGAAGAAACAGAAATATACCTGATTTTTACAGAAATGGTGTAGTAATTTCTCCTGTACAGAAATGTTATTTTTAATTCAAAAATTATATAATAATAGATTTGCAGAAGAAAATAATACGAATGCAAACAAATTTAATGCAGAGATATTTTAATAGACATTCAAAAATATATAAGTACATAGATTATACAAATCAATTTGTAGTTTTTGATTATGAAAAAGGAAAAACTTTAAAAATATGGTTGAACATTGCTTTTGTGTAGAAATTTTCACAATTATATATGATATAATTAGTGACAAAATAATTTATTTTGGATAGGTAGCGATATGAAGATTTTTATTGGAATAGGTGGCATATCTATGAGCGGGCTTTGCTATGATATGTCAAAACTTAGGTTAGTGATGTTTATGGCTCTGATGAGAGAGCAGTCAAACATGACTGATATGTTGCAGGTATAAAAGTATATATAGGTCATAAGAAAGAACATATTAAAGATGATATAGATACTTTAGTGTATACAGCAGCAATACCAAAAGATAACGAAGAGTATATTGCAGCCCAAAATATGAATATACAAATGATGGAGAGAGTGTTTTTCTTGGTAAGCTTATGGAAAAATATCGAAAATTCTATAGCTATAGCTGGTACTCATGGTAAAACTACTACAACATCTATGACTACATTAATATTTAACGAAATGAACGAAAAACCTACTGCACTTATAGGCGGTAATTTTAGTAATATAGGCGGTAATCTTGAAATAGGAAATTCAAACTTTTTATAACAGAAGCATGTGAATATGTAGACAGTTTTTACAATTCTATCCTAAAATAGCCGTTATAACGAATATAGAAGAAGATCATTTAGATTATTTTAAAGATTTAGATCAGATAAAAACTCTTTTAAAAATTTTCTAATCAAAAAATAAAAAGATGGTTATCGTTATAGCAAATGGCGATGATAAAAATGTAAGAGATGCTCTAAATAATTCTAAATCTAATGTATTTTACTATGGATTTGATAAATCTAATGATTTTATAATAGAAAATCTTATATTTGATGAAGATGGTTATCCAATATTTGATTTATATTATATATAGTGTTTGTATAGGTACTTATACGCTTAGTGTCTTTTGGCAAACATAATGTATATAATGCTACAAGTAGTATTGTATGTGCATATTGTGTGATATAGAAAAATGAAAAACATAATTTCTGCTATAAAAATTTAAAGGTGTAGGTAGAAGATTTGAATATATTGGTGAAAAACGGTGTAAAGGTATATGACGATTATGCCTCATCATCCCACAGAAATAAAATCAACACTAAGTGCTATAAAAACTCTTAATAAGAAAAATTATACTCTGTATTTCAACCTCACACATATACAAGGACAAAAACACTATTTAATGAATTTGTAAGTTGTTTTTGATGATACAGATGTAGTTATATTCGCTGATATATATGCAGCAAAGAGAGCCTTTTGATAGCACTATAAGCTCAAAAATGTTATGTGATAAAGTATCAAATAGAGTAAAAAGAAGCATATTATTTTGATAGCTTTGAAAGCATAGTAGATTTTTAGATTGTACAAAACATGATTTGATATTTACCATAGGAGCAGGAGATGTATACAAAATAGGCAAAATGTATTTGAATAAGTAGTAAATTATTTTTGTTTTGTTCAAGATTTTTAAGGAGATTTTTACGATGAAACCTTTTGATAATGTTCAACAAAATGAGTTCATTTCTACTAGAAAATAGCATAAAACCATCATTTCAAAGAGTAAAAATATTTGAAAGATTAAATGATGTAAAAAGATCACCCTACAGTAGGAGAAATATACTCAGATTTAATAGTTCACATACCATCTCTTTCTAAAACAACAGTGTATAATACTCTAAATCTTTTTATAAAACAAGGTATAGTAAGAAGTATAGGAACTGATGCAAATGAGGCTAGATATGATCTTATAACTCATTCTCATGGACATTTCATATGTAATAATTGTGGAAAAATCTACGATATACAAACTGTTGAAGATATTAACTTAGATTTTTATTCAAAAAGATGGACATAGAGGTATCATCTATAGAATTAAATATAAGAGGTATATGTAAGAATTGTATAAAAATAAATATATTAACTTTTAGGGAGATGGATTTTTAAAGTAGAAATATCAAAAATTTTTGAAAAATATAGATGAACTCAGTGAACAAGAAATAATGGATATGTTAGAAGTACCACCAAATCCTGAAATGGGGGATTATTCTTTTCCTTGTTTTAAACTCTCAAAGATATTCAAAAAGCTCCACAAATGATAGCAAGTGAAATTTGTGAAAAATAGAAAACTGATTTTATAAAAGAAGTTTCAGTCTTATCCGGATATATTAATTTTCATGTAAATTCTAATATTATGATAAAACAAACTCTAGATAAAATACTTAATGAAAAAGATGAGTATTGCAAGAAAGAGCAAAACAATAAGACTATAATAATAGATTACTCTTCTCCTAATATAGCAAAAACCATTTCATATAGGACATATAAGAACTACTGTAATAGGACACGCATTATATAATCTTTATAAATATATGGGATATAATGTAATAGGTATAAATCATCTTGGTGATTATGGTACCTCAGTTTGGAAAAATTAATAGTAGCCTATAAAAATGGGAAATGAAGAAGAGTTAAAAAGAACCCTATAAAAACATTACTTAAATTATATATACAATTTCATGAAGAAGAAGAAAAAGATCCTACGTTAGGTGATGAAGCTGAATCTTGGTTCAAAAATTAGAAGATGGTGATGAAGAAGCTAAAAATGCTTTGGGAAAAATTTAGAGAAGAATCTCTAAAAGAATTTTCAAAAGTATATGATATGTTAGGTATAAAATTTGACTCTTATGCTGGAGAAAGTTTTTATTCTGATAAAATGCCAGCTGTATTGGAAGAATTGAAGAATAAAAATTTATTAAAAGTATCACAGGGTACTACTATTGTAGATTTAGAAGAATATGGTCTAGGTGCTGCACTTGTACATGATGGCTCTACACTTTATCTTACTAGAGATATTGCTGCAGCTAAATATAGAAAAAGCAACATATAATTTTTACAAGAATATATATGTTGTTGCATCACAACAAATGCTACATTTTAAACAATTAAAGCAAGTTATAAAACTTATGGGAAATGATTGGTATGATGATTGTATACACGTTACTTTTGGTATGGTATCACTAGAAGAAGGCACTCTTTCTACTAGAAAAGGTAATGTAGTATTTTTGGAAGATGTTCTTAATAATGCCATAAATAAAACAAAAACGATAATAGAAGATCCTAATCTACCTAATATAGATGAGTTATCTAGACAAATTGAGTATAGGTGCTGTAGTATTTCAAGAATTATCAAACTCTAGGATAAAAAGATTACGTATTTTCTATGGATAAAACCCTTAGTTTTTGAAGGAGAAACAGGTCCTTATGTACAATACACACACGCTAGAGCTTGTTCTGTAATAAGAAAAATCAAATGGATTTGATTATTCATCTGCTACTTTCAATTCTCTAGCTGAAAATGAAGATGCTCTTAATATAATAAGAATTTTAGCACTTTCGATGAAACTTTAGAAAAATCTATGACTAGAAATGAACCGCATCATATAGCTAGATATGTTCTAGATTTATCTCAAGCATTTAATAAATTCTATCACTCAAATCCTATAAATACAGATGATATTGAAATAAAAAGATGAACTAAGCGCTTACAAAAAGCTGTAACTATGGCATAAAAATCTGCTCTTGCTATATTTGGCATAAAAATCACCTGAGCAAATGTAAAAACTCAATATTTATATTTTTCATTTTTGCAATAAAGTAAATAAATTTGTTAGGAGAGAACTTTTTGAAAATAGATAATACAAGAAATTTTTGTATAATAGCTCATATAGACCATGGAAAATCTACTTTAGCTGATAGACTTATAGAAGAAACAGGCGTTGTTTCAAAAAAGAGATATGAAAAGAGCAATTACTAGATAATATGGAACTTGAAAGAAAAGAGGTATTACTATAAAAATTGCAAAGTATAAGACTTAGCTACAAATCAAAAGATGGAGAAAAGTATTTTTAATCTTATAGATACACCTGGACACGTAGACTTTGGTTATGAAGTTTCTAGATCTCTTGCTGCTTGCGAAGGAGCTATACTTGTAGTGGATGCTGCCCAAGGTGTTGAGGCTCAAACACTTGCTAATGTATATCTTGCGCTTGATCAAAATCTTGAAATAGTACCTGTTATAAATAAAATAGATCTTCCAAGCGCAAGACCTGATGAGATAAAAACACGAAATAGAAGAAATAACTAGGACTTGACGCATCAGATGCTCCTCTTATATCAGCTAAGCAAGGTCTTAATATACAGGACGTTCTTGAGGCTATAGTACAAAAAGTACCTAAGCCAAGAGGAAGTTTGAATGAACCATTTAAGGCACTTATATTTGATTCATATTATGACGCATATAAAGGGTGTTATAGCATATGTAGAGTATTTGACGGTAGTATAGGCGATCAGATACTTATGATGAATACCAAAAACTTTTTGAAGTAACAGAAGTTGGTATAGTATCTCCAAATCACATTCCAGTAGATATGTTGGAAATGGGGGACGTAGGATATATAACAGCCTCTATTAAAGATATAAGAAGTTGTAGAGTAGGTGATACTATAACACTTGCTGATAATCCTACAAAGAGCCTCTTCCTGGATATAAAAGAGCCACTCCTATGGTATATTGTGGTGTATATCCTGCAGAAGGCGAAAAATATGAAAATGTAAGAGATGCACTTGAAAAATTACAGGTAAATGATGCTGCACTTGAATTTGAAGCAGAAACATCTGTTGCGCTTGGATTTGGTTTTAGGTGTGGATTTTTAGGTTTACTTCATATGGAGATAATACAAGAAAAGGTTAGAACGTGAGTTTTGAGTTTGGATATAATTACTACTGCTCCATCTGTTGTATATAGGTAACAAAAATGATGGTGAAAGTAATGATGATACAAAATCCTACCAATCTACCTACAGAACAAAGAAATACAAGTAATAGAAGAACCAATAGTTAATTCTAATATAATAGTTTCCAAAAAGATTATGTAGGTGCAGTTATGGAGCTAGCACAAAGAAAGACGTGGAAATATGATAACAATGGAATATCTTGATGCTACTAGAGTAATGCTACATTATGAACTGCCACTTAATGAAGTTATATATGATTTTTGATTCTCTAAAATCTAGAACTAGAGGATATAGCTCTTTTTGATTATGAATTTAAAAGAATTTGTACCTTCAAAATTGGTAAAATTAGATATACTTATAAACAAAGAAAAGGTAGATGCTCTTTCGTTTATAGTCCATGAAACTACAGCACAAGTAAGAGGTAGAAGTAATGTGTGAAAAACTAAAAGATGAAATACCAAAACATCAATTTCCAGTACCTATACAAAGCTGCAGTAGGAGCAAAAATAATCGCTAGAGAAACTATAAGCGCTTATAGAAAAGATGTACTTGCAAAATGTTATGGTGGAGATATATCTAGAAAGAAAAACTTCTTGAAAAACAAAAAGAAGGTAAAAAGAGAATGCGCCAAATTGGTAGCGTAGAAGTACCACAAAAAAAGCATTTATGGCAGTTTAAAAATAGATAATTAAAAATATAATATATTTATAGCAAAATATAATATTTTGGTTATAAATAATGTCTATGAAAAATGTTTTTGCAAATTTTAATAAAAATACTGTAAAAATAAACTTGTTAAAATTATATTAATAACATTTTATAAACGTAGATTAAATGTACCGTAGTTATAATTATAAAGTTCAAGACTACAATATTAAAGGAGAGCACTATAGCTATGGTAATTACAAAGGTGGAGTAAGCAAAACTACTAGTGTTTTTCAAATAGGTATAAATTTGGCACAAAGCATAACAAAAAGGTATTATTGTTAGATTTGAATCCTCAAGCATCTTTGAGTAGAATTTGTACAAGACTTACTAATACACGTTTAGAAAAATATAGTCGTTGAGAAGACTTTGAATTATCTATTAGAATTATATACTTTATCCTATAGACGATATAGCAAACTTGATATTTTTAAAAATGATATAGATGTAAACCTTTCTAGTATACTTAAAAATACAGTTTTTCAAAGTTCAAGTTGTGAAAACTTATATTTTATACCTACTAGAATGGATATAACTAATGCTAGGATAAATGATATTTCTGATCAAATATCTAGATATTCTACAGGAGTGGTAGGTGTAGCTAAAAATTATTGATGATTTAGAAGATGATTTTGAATATATTCTAATAGATTGTCCACCATCATTAAATAGTATTATACAAGCTGTATTTTTAAAAATCTGATTTTTATTTAATACCTACTATTGCTGATGACATAGGTTCAGCAGGCGTAATAGATTATATAAAATTATAGATAAAACTTTTTACAATATACTTATGATTCTTCTATGGGAGGTATATTGTTAGAAAAGTTTTTGGACAAAAATTACTTGGAATATTAGAGACTATGCACAATACAGCATCAATTGAATATACTAACACAAAATTGTATTCATTAAATACTCAATTATCACAAAATAATATAGAACTTTTTGAAAAATCTAGAGAATATATGATAGAAATACCTAATGCTAGTAATAATTATATATTTAATACTAAGATAAGACACCTAAATAATATGAGCAATCCTAAATTTTATGGAATACCTGAAAACTGCAAATGCACAGCTACATAATGAATATGACACTATAGCAAGTAATATTATAAATATACTACAAGATTAGGTGATTGATATGAAAGAAAAAGAAAAAAATACTTAATACTTTAATTGATTTATATGTTCAACTTTACAATCATAAAGATATGTTATCTTGCAAAAATTATTCAAATATGATATTGACGTTGTAGAAAAATTTATTAGATAGTTTTGATATTGATAAAAGCACTATAAAATACTACTAAAAACTAAATCTAGCAATATTCCTGATATGAATAAGTTAGAAGAAGTACAAAAATATTATTACGAAAATATGATTTATGATAGAAATGATACTAAAGAAAAAGCTAAATTATTATATATACAAAAGATGAGTTATGCATCATATACAAAATTATATTTAATCAAAATTCTAATTCTAAAAAGAAATAATTTTTGATAAAATACAATTGTTTTTGATGATATAGAGCGTTCAAAAATATATAATTGTATTTTTTATAAATTAATTACTATACTTTAATTAAGTTTAAAGTAATGATTGTATGATATAAGCAGTTAATATATTATATAAAAAAGAGGTGCTATATGCGTATATTATTAGTAGAGGATGAGAGAGAATTATCAAATGCTTTAGTAGCTATACTCACACGTAGTAATTATTCAGTAGATGCAGTATATGATGGTGAAGATGCACTTTATTATTTAGATACAGAAATTTATGATGTAGTGATATTAGACATAATGATACCTAAAATAGATGGTATTCAAGTTTTTAAAAACTATAAGACAAGCAGGTAACAAGAGCCCTGTGATAATGTTAACTGCAAAATCCTGAATAGATGATAAAGTAGTAGGCCTTGATGCTGGTGCTGATGACTATCTTACAAAACCATTTGCTACGAAAGAATTATTGGCACGGTTAAGAGCTATTTCAAGGAGAGGTGAAGAGCTTACACAAAGTGTATTAACATTTGGAAATATTAGCTTAAATAGAACAACTTTCGAGTTATACTCTGATTATGGAAATTTTAGATTAGCAAATAAAGAATATCAAATTATGGAAATGTTGCTTTTCAAATAAGGATCATCTAATATCTACTGAAAAATTTATGGATAAGATATGGGGATATGATAGTGAAGCTGAAATAAATGTTGTTTGGGTTCATATATCTTTTTAAGAAAAGAAACTATCACAGCTAAAAAGCTAATATACAGATAAAAGCTAACAGAAATATGGGCTATAGTCTGGAGATGATTAAATGATAGAAAAACTCAGACTAAAGTTTATAATAGTATCAATGGTATCTATGAGTTCTATTTACAATCTTATGGTAATTTGTATTTATATAAAAATATCAATTTTAGAAATGATAAAATATTAGATATACTTACTGAAAAATGGTGGTAATTTCCCTAAAAGAGAGGAAAAGATTTGAAAAAGAAGCTAAACCTATGAATGATGAGTTTAAAAACAATAATTTAGCTAGTAAACTTTTTGGAATAAACTTTGAACTCAATGAAGAATCAAGATTTGAAACTAGATTCTTTTAGTGTAGCTTTAATTATGATGGAGAAATAATAAATACTAATACAGGCTTTGTAGCATCCATATCACAAGAAGATGCGATAGATTTAGCAGGAAATATATATAAATATAAAAATACAAGGTTATAAAAATGGCTATAGATATAGAGTTACTAATTTTTGCAAATGAAACGCTTATAGTTTTTGTGGATAGCCATAGAGATTTATCTACACTTACATTATTTAGACTTATAAGTTTGGCAATTCTACTTATATCAATGATAGCAACATTTTTATAGTAAATATTTTTCTAAAAATAGCATTAAAACCTGTAGAAGAAAGCTATAATAAACAAAAGATTTATAACAGATGCATCACACGAAATAAAAAACCCCACTAGCAATAATAGATGCAAATACAGATATAATAGAAATTGAAAAATGGAGAAAGTGAATGGACAAAAAGCACTAAAAATCAAGTATCTAGATTGGTGAGATCTTACTAATTCACTTGTATCTTTAGCAAGGATGGATGAAGATAGTATAGCTTTTGACATGGTTGAATTTTCTTTATCTAACCTTATAGAAGAGGAATACTTTAATTATCTTCCTTTGGCAAACATAAAAATAAAAAAATATTAAAATTGATATAGAAAAAATATTAAATATTGTGGAAATGAACAATATATAAGACAAATGATAGGCATATTCTTGAGACAATGCTGTAAAATATTCATTAGAAAATAATACTATTTTGGTGAAATTTAAAAATAATAACAAGATAATAACAATAGAAAATAAGGCTGAAAAACATAGATAAAATTATGATTTTTATTTGAAAGATTTTATAGAATGGATAGCTCTAGAAACTCATCTACAGGAGGCCACAGGTAGGGACTTTCTCTTGCAAAATCAATAGTAACTATGCACAAAGGTAAAGTAGTAGCTATATCTGATGAAAAAGTACAAATCTAAAATTTATAATTGAATTATAAAAACTAGGATATTTACAAACCCTAGTTTTTTTATTTTTCATATTCATTTATAGCATTTTCAAATTCTTCTCTTGTAATTCCAAATTTATTTAACCTAGATAAAAATTGCTTAGAATTACAGTATCCTATGCCCAACATTTTTCCCTAAAAATCTCTTTTTTTCAGATGAATTATCAAAAGCCTTGTAACTTATATAAAAACATATCGCTTACACTAAATAAATCCTGACTATTAGATACTGTGAATCTAGCTTTTTAAGTGCATCTAGTATATCTTGAGGTTTTGCGTTTTTCTATACCTATATCATCATCTTTAGTACTTAAATCTCTTGGTATAAATGCGTGTTTACACTTTCCTATACCTACAAGTTTCTCCACTCTTTTTCTTATAGTTTCTCCTGCATAATCAGAATCTGTCATTATTATAATATTTTTTCAGAAGCTATCAAATCACGTTCTCTTTTTCAAAGAGTATCCATTTGTTACAAGTACTTGTGCATCGACTACTTTTTGACAGCAGATAAATCATCTTTTTCCTTCTACAACTATTATATCAGATATTTTTTATTTTTCCATTTCTGCTCCAACTTTATTTTTTTACTTGTTATTATATAATGACCAAAAAGATACGAAAAATAACGGCACTTATTATAAATAATATGTAAAAATTCATAGCTCTAGTAAGAATAGTAGCCTCATTTACTATAGATTTATCATATAATAACAAAAATAAAAACTTCGATATCTTTTTCGCTCACACCTATAGCTCCAGGTAAAGGTATTGAAGATACTGATACAAAAAGCAAGTGATTGCAACAATAAAACATCTACAAAGAAGATTTATTATATCCTAGAGCCTTATACACAAAGTGGGATATACTATAAAGTGAACATATCTGTAATATTTCTACAAATAATACTCTTAACATCATCAGCTTATTTTTCTTTATAAATAGTGAACTTAATCTATATTCTTCCAAAGATTTTTGTTATTTTTGCCTTTGTCTTGACTTTATCTTTAAAAATCTATCTACTAGTGCAAAAAGAGGCTTTTTACAATATTTACAAATCTCTTTGAGAATATTATAAAAATATAAATAAAAATATTATAAAGTTTGATATTATACCTGTATATATTATCCAAACGTCAACACCTTTACTTGAAAAATATATATTTTTATTGTATAAAAATCCTAAAATAGCTAAAAAAATATAGTAACTATCTAGAAAGCAACAAAGTTCTACCATAAGTATTAATGAAGAATGAGACACTTTTATACCATCTTTTGCTCATAACAAAAACCTGCATAGGTTGTCCACCTGTAGCTGACGGTGTAAGTCCACTAAAAAGAAACCTGTAAATGAATACATAGCTGTTTTAATAATAGATACGTCATATCCATATAGTTTTTAAAATTTTTAGTGTTATATCCTTCATATATATAAAAAGATAATATTATTCCCCAAAATAAAAACTTACTATCAGATATTTTTATAGCATTTATAAATTCTTTTTTTGCTCAGACCATTGAACAAATATTTAAAAAGTAAAAGCAATCAAAATTAGCATTATAGCTATATTTTGCGGAATATTTTCACAAATTTATTTTTCATAAAATCTACTTTACATTAATAATAAAATAATAAAATTTAAAGCTTTTTATTCAATCTTAAATTATTATTTTATACTTAAAGATGATAATACATAAGTATTAAATTTTGCTTAAGGAATATATTGTATAATTTTTATGTAGATAAATTGAAATAATATATTAAAAATGGGTATAAAATAACAGACTATAAATTAATATATCAATTTGGAGAAATTAAATGTATATATATATATTATTTTTATTTTTAGTAGGATTATTTTATTTTATTTATCCTTCAACCAATATATTATATTAGGACAATATATCTTTTGTTTACTCTTCACTTAATCTTATCATAGCTATGTTTTATATTCTTTATAAATATTTCTTATTTTATGAACTATAGATGATATGTTTATCAGGTTTTTATAAGCTAGAGTTTTGCTTATATGCTTTTAGTGTAGTTATTATATATAGACTTTTTAAAGATTTCTATGATTAATAATAAAAATGAATATGGTCGTTTTATATATTTTTTTCACTAATTATGTCATTATATTTTTGTTAAATGTTCACTTTGACCAAAAACAAAAACTTAATACAAACCAATTATGCTATATTCGCTACAACTATATATTATCTTGTATTTATAATTTTAATAGTTTTTCTTTACTAGGTGGAAGATATGAAAATTATGTATTAGAAAAATCACTTATCAAAAACAATATTTTTGTGGTTTTTATTTAGCCTTTTTATATTTTTATTATTTGTTTGAGATGAAATATACACATTTCTTAAAATATGATTTTTCCATAGTTATTTTATCTTTATCTATGTATTATTTAGGAAAAATGCTCTACAATATGAATCCTTTTCTCGCAAATATCTACAGATTGGATAGCCAAAATATTAAAAGATACTAATAATGCAATAGTGATAACAGATGTTGATTATAATATAGAGTTTGCAAACAATAAATTTTATAAACTCATTGATTATAATGAAGATTATACTTCGTTTTTAAATCTTATAACCAATTTGAAAAATTTTGAAAGTACTATAAAAATAATGTAAATTCCTACTTTAGATATTTTTATTTATAAATAATAATCATGAAGAGGTTATGATAAAATGTCTTAATTTTTAATGGTAATTTTTCACAAAAAGATATATATTTATAATACAAAACTTTTAAAAGTATATTAGATATTTTTCTAAAAATGAAAAAGCAAAAAGAGATTGACATACAAGATGAAAAATAAGATTAGAAAAACGTAATAATGAACTTGAAAAACATTACAAAAATAGAGAGTCTTTTAGAATATCAAATAAAAAGATATATTCTGTTATGATACTCTTACTGGATTGTACAATAGAAACTATTTTATGCAAAACTTTGAAAAACTTTGTTGGATGATAAAAATCATTCATTATTTTTCTTAGATTTAGATAGTTTTAAATCTATAAATGACTCTCTTGGTCATAGCTATGGTGATGATGTAATAGTAGAAGTATCTAATAGAATAAAGGCAACACTATAAATACAAAAATGTATTAACTGCAAGATTTGGCGGAGATGAGTTTGTATTATTATTTAAAGATGTGCCAAATGAAAAATTTTGTTTCTATGTGTGCAGACGAACTTATAGACCTTATAAAAACCTATATATTTTGATAATGCAAAAATACATCTATCAGCATCTATGGGTATATCTATATATCAAAAAGATGGTAAATCTACTGGAGAGTTGATGAAAAGTGCTGATACAGCTATGTATGAATCTAAAGAAAATGGAAGAAGTAGATATAGCTTTTTGATGAAAAATATAGATTGAAAGTTCAAAATAGAGTACAACCTTACAAAAAGGACTTATAAACTCAGTGAGCAATGATGAATTATTATTATTTTATCAACCACAAATAGTAATACGTGAAGATGTTGCTGAAGTGATTGGATTAGAGTCTTTGATGAGATGGAAAAAAAGATGATGCATTAATATCACCTGGTATATTTATTCCTTTGGCAGAAAAAGACAAATATTATTTCAGAAATGGGTAAATGGGCTATATTTGAAGCTTGTAAACAATGTAAATATTGGAATGACTATTATGGATAAAAATTGCCATAAATCTATCAGCTAATCAGCTAATGAATCCTATGCTTGAAGATGAGGTTGCAACAGCACTACTTACTACAATGGTGGATCCGTCCAATATAAATTAGAAATAACAGAATCAGCTATAGTAAAGAATATGGCTAAACAATCAATAGCAAAACTGAATGCACTTAAATCTTATGGAGTAAAAATATCTGTTGATGATTTTTGGGACAAGATATTCTACGTTTAACTATCTAAAACAGATGCCGGTAGATAAGATAAAAATTGATATAAGTTTTGTTAGAAGTATAGGTACTAATAAAATAGATGAAGCTATAATATTATCTCTTATAAAAATTAAGTCAAGAATTAAAAATTGATATAATAGCAGAGGGTGTAGAAACACAACAACAGCTTGATTTCTTAGTACACCATGGATGTAATATGATTCAAGGTTTTTATTTCTTTGAACCCTATGCCTGTAGATAAACTAGAATGTGAGCATTGATAAACAAAAGCATACTTGATTCTAAAAATATATTTAATCTGAAAAAATTAGAAGATTAAATTTTTAAAATTTTCAAAAATTATATGTAATAAAAATGATACTTGCAAAATGATATTATTTGAGTTATCATATTTATTTGTTAATAAGAATATATAAAAATAAAATAAATATTTCTATTTTTTTATAGAAATGAAAAGTTTAGTAAAGTGGGATTTTTAGAGAGTTTCTTCTCAAATAGAGAAATTGAAAAATTAAGAAAAAGAGTAGAAAGAATAAATAAATTGAAAGTAGCATATCTAATCTTTCTGATAAAGAGCTTGTTGCTAAAACGGTGAATTCAAACAAAAAGACTAAAAAATGGACAGACTTTGGATGATATATTAGAAGAAGCATTCGCTGTTTGTAGGGAAGCATCTAAAAAGAGTACTTAATATGCGTCATTTTTGATGTACAACTTATGGGTGGTATGGTACTACATCAAGGTAGAATAGCTGAAATGAAAAACAGGTGAAGGTAAGACTCTTGTTGCTACTTTACCTGTATATCTTAATGCTCTTGAAGGTAAAAGGGGTTCATGTTATAACAGTCAATGACTATCTTGCAAAAAGAGATATGGAGCAAATGTCAAAACTATATAATTTTTAGGGACTTACAACAGGGTGTAATAATACATGGATTAAAAAGATGTTGAAAAGAAGAAATGCTTATAGTGCTGATATAACTTACGGTACAAATAATGAATTTGGTTTTGACTACCTTAGAGATAATATGGTGACTTATAAAAGAGCAAATGGTACAAAAGACAGCTTAATTATGCTATAGTCGATGAGGTCGACTCCATACTTATAGATGAAGCTAGAACTCCTCTTATAATATCTGGGCAAGGTGATAAATCAACATCTTTATATTTACAAGCTGATGTATTTATAAAAACTTTAAATAAAGATACTGATTATACTGTGGATGAAAAAGAAAATGCAACATCTCTGACAGATGAAGGTTTAGAAAAAGCTCAAAAATTCTTTAATGTAGAAAATCTTACAGATTTAGATAATATGGAATTATACCATAATATAAATCAAGCATTAAGAGCAAATACTCTTATGAAACTTGATGTAGATTATGTTGTAAAAAGATAATTGAAATAGTTATAGTCGATGAATTTACTGGTAGACTTATGTTCGGTAGACGATACTCTGAAGGTTTGCATCAAGCTATAGAGGCTAAAGAAGGACTAGAGTACAAAGAGAATCAAAGACTCTTGCTACAGTAACATTCCAAAACTATTTTAGAATGTATAATAAAATATCTGGTATGACAGGGTACTGCAAAAACAGAAGAAGAAGAATTCCGTTCTATATATAGAATGGATGTTGTTCAAATTCCTACAAACAAACCTATACAAAGACAAGATTTAAATGATGTTGTATACAAAAGTGAAGATGGTAAATTTAGAGCAGTAATACAAGAAATAAAAAGAACGCAATGCAAAAAGGACAGCCTGTTCTTGTGAGGTACAATATCTATAGAAAATTCTGAAAAACTGTCAAATATGTTAAAAAGAGAAGGCCTCAAAAGCATAGAAGTACTGAATGCTAAAAACCATAAAAAGAGGCTGAAATAGTAGCTCAAGCAGGTAGATATGGACAAGTAACTATAGCTACAAATAGTGGCTGGTAGAGGTACCGATATAATACTAGGCGGTAAACCCAGAATTTATGGCTGAAGAGAAATGTTAAAACAAGAATATGATGAAGAAGCTTATAAATTTAGCAAGAGGGATTTGCTAGCACTAGAAGATGAAGAAATATTATCAGCTAGAGAAAATATAGAGCATTACTAGAAGAGAAAAACAAGAATTAAAAGATGAACAAGAACAAGTAAAAAGAAGCGGGTGGTCTTTGCATAATAGGTACAGAAAGACATAGGTCAAGACGTATAGATAACCAGCTTAGAGGTCGTTCTGGTAGAACAGATGATCCGGTGCATCAAGATTTTTCATATCTTTAGAAGATGATCTTATGAGACTGTTTGGTTCTGAAAAATGCAATCTATGGTAGAAAAACTAGGTATGGATGATGACACACCTATAGAAGCTGGTCTTTTATCAAAATCTATAGAAAATGCACAGAAAAGTGGAAGGTAAAAACTTTGGTATAAGAAAACATGTCTTGGTATGATGACGTTATGAATAAAACAAAAGAGAAATCATATATAGAGAAAAGAAGACGTGTGCTTGAAGGCGAAAATATAAAACAAGAAATAGCTGAAATGACTAGAAAGCAGATACAAAAATTCTGAATCACAATATGGGTGAAAACCAAACACCCGATGAATGGAATTTTGCACAGATAAATTCAAGTCTAAGTAAATTATTAAGATTACCTATAAAATTTGAAGAAGATAAAAATCTTGAAAAGAAGATTTATTTAATAAGACAATAGAATTAGCTGAAAAATAAATACCATGAGAAAAAGAAAGTATAATAGGCGAAGAAAAATATGAGAGAAGTAGAAAAGAATGATACTTCTTCAAGTTGTGAGATTCTAAGTGGATGGATCACATAGATGCTTATGGACCAGTTAAAACAAGGTATAGGATTAAGAGCTATTGGACAAGATAATCCAGTAAGAGCATATCAAATAGAGGGTTTTTGATATGTTTGATCGAGATAGTTGATTCCATACAAGAAGAAACAGTAAGTTATGTATATGGATTCGAGATAAAAAGTCAAGAACAACCAAATCTAGTAATATACTTGTAATAGACTTGAGATAAGGTACAAGAAAAGGGTGGTAGTGAATCAGATGAAGAATCTGAAAAATGACACCAGTAGTAAAAGATGATAAAGTAGGAAGAAAATGATCCTTGTCCTTGTGGAAGTGGAAAAGTATAAAAATTGTTGTGGGAGATAATGATGTTTAATATCCAAGAACATAGGGAAAAATCTAAAAATATACAACACAATAAAAAGAAATCAGTGTGTCTCTTTGACATAGATACACTGAAAAAGAAGATATTGATTTGAAAGATAAATAAATCAAACTTTTGGGATGATCAAGAACAAGCACAAAGAATACTGAAAATTTCAGTTGAATTAAAAATACAAGAATATGATGAAATAGTAAAAGATTACGAAGATTTAAGTGTACTTTTCGAACTATCTATAGAAGATGAGGAGTCTCGAAGATGAGCTTATTTACGAGATAGCTAAAAATACAGTAAAAATCTTTCTATAAAGGTTAAGCTAGATGGAGAGTATGATTTTACTAATGCCATACTTTCTGTGCATTCTAGCACTGGTGGATTAGATGCTCAAGACTGGACACAAATGCTACTTAGAATGTACACTGAGATTTTTCTAATGATATGAATTATAAAATTGAATATATAGACCTTCAACAAGATGAACAATCTGGTATAAAATCAGCCACATTAAAAATACAAGGTGAAAATGCATATAGGCTATCTCAAATGTGAAAAGGCGTTCATAGATTAGTTAGAATATCTCCTTTTTGATTCTTCGGGTAAAAAGACATACTTCTTTTTGCATCTGTAGACGTATTACCAGAATTGGATGATAATATACAAATAGATATCAATCAAAAGGATTTAAAAATTGATACCTATAGGGCTTCTGGTGCAGGTGGACAACATCTAAATAAAACAGAATCTGCGATAAGAATAACACATATACCTACAGGCGTTGTAGTTCAGTGTCAAAATGAGCGTTCTCAGTTTGCTAATAAAAGATACTGCAAATGAAAATGTTAATGGCAAAACTAATAGAATTAAAAGAATTAGAGCATAAAAGACAAGATAGAAGATATTCAAGGCAAAATATTCTCAAATAGCTTGGGGATCACAAATTCGTTCGTATGTCAGCCATACACTATGGTAAAAGATCATAGAACAAACTATGAGTAGGGAATATAAGCTCTGTAATGGACGGAGATATTATGCACTTTTATAACAGCCTATTTATTAAATAATAAGTAGCTTTTGGAAATGGTGATATTATGAATGTGGAAACAGAAGCTATAATATTAAAGACACAAAAATATAAGGAAGTCGATGAAATAGTAACAGCTTTTACAAAGAAATTTAGTACAAAGTAAACATGTTTACCAAAATCATCAAAAAGAGTAAAAAGCCCCATTACTATCAGGTACTCAACTTTTTGGCTATACTGATATGGAAATGAATCTTAGAGAAAATGGTTCTAGATTATTTGTTTCTAAAATAGTTATTATAAGTTTTCTGAAGATTTATACAAATATTATTTAGCTAGTTATTTGTGTGAACTGATAGAAAAACTCAACAAGAGAATACAAACCGATATAAGCTTATTTAATAAAAACTTTGGAGACTTTTCGATTTTATAGAGCAAGGTAATTGCAATTTAAAATTATTAAGACTGAGTTTTGAACTTAATCTTTTAAGAGTCTAGGAATACAACCACAACTTAAAATTGTGGTATATGTAATGAGTCCTGATATAGAAAAATGCAAGACATATAGATATATCTCAAGGTTTTTGTATTTGTAGTAACTGCGTTAATCATAATAATAGTAATAGTTATAAAAATGGATAAAAATCTTATAAGATTTTTTTAAGATATATTTATGATAATAATATGAAAAAGTTTTAAATGTTAAGATTGCAGAAATTTTTAGAACAACTAGATGATTTTATACAAAAATATATGAGTTATTATTTCGGAAATTTAAATATTAATTCTTATTTAATAATTAAACAAGAGGAGAAAAATAAATGATAACATTAGAAAAATTGATCAAATAGTCGAAAAGAACAGGTGTTACCTACTCAGAAGCAAAAATAGCACTAGAAAAAATCGAAAGGCGATGTTATAGAAGCTATAATATATTTAGAACAATCTGCTCCGAAATTTGGTGAAAAATTTGCTCAAAATATAAACTTAAAAAGATGATGTTTTTCAACTCTTAGAGATCTTATAAGAAAAGGTAATATTACAAAAATAATATTAGAAAAAGAGGGAAAAACATATTTAGAACTCCCTGTAAATGTTGTTTTTATCTATGGGAGACTATGTCAGTTATTATAGCACAAAATAATGTTACCCATATTATCGCTATTGTAGGTACTGGTCATATATTGGTAATTTTTAGAATAAAAGTATTAAAGATGATGGTAGTGAAGTTGATGTAAACGAAGAAACTCAAAAAGAATATTACTACTAAAAGGAAAAGTAGAAGAGAAGAAATCAGATTTTTGATGATGAAGATGTAATAGATATAACTAATATATCTACAAAAACACAAACAGATAATAAGGAAGAATAATAACATTAGCTCTATAATACTTGATTTTTATCAAATATATTATAGAGCTTTTTATATGCTTTGAGTTGACAATTATACACAATTATTGTATTATAAAGTAGTTGACAATAAGAGGTGTATTATGAATATCATAGATTTGAAAAATGATATATTAAATGGAAAATTAATAAATAAAACAGAAGCTATAGCCTTAGTAGATGTTGATATAGATTTGCTATGTAGTTTAGCTGATGAAATAAGGCAAAAATGTGTGATAATAAATTTGATTTATGTTCCATAGTAAATGGTAAAAGCGGAAAATGCTCTGAAAATTGTAAGTTTTGTGCGCAGTCATCTTTTTATGATACAGGAGCAGAAACATATCCTCTATTACCACAAAAGATATATTAAGTCTTGCGAAATATAATAAAAGAAAAGGCGTTCTTAGATATTCTATAGTGACATCTGGATTAAACGAAAAAGAGATAGATTATATGTGCGATATAGCGAAAAATATACTAAATACATTAGATGTGAAAGTGTGTGCATCTTTTGGACTTTATGAAGAAGAATTTAGAAAAGTATCTGGAATAGTAAGAATACATAATAATCTTGAAAACGTCAAGAAGAAATTTTCCTAATGTATGCACTACACACACACTATGAGGATAAAATAACAGCTATAAAAATGCTCAAAAAGCAGGATTAGAAGTATGTAGTGGTGGCATAATGGGTTTAGGCGAAACATATGAAGATAGAATAGATATGGCATTAGATATAAGAGATTTAGAGTAAAAATCAGTACCTATAAATATGTTAAATGCTATAGAAGGAACTCCATTTGAGATGAAAGACTTACAGATGATGATATGAGAAGAATAGTAGCTATATATAGATTTATACTGCCTTATGCTACTATAAGGCTTGCTGTGGTAGAGTCTACTTTCAGATAAAGGAAAAGGCCTGTTTTAAATCTCGGTGCTAATGCTGCTATATCTGGAGATATGCTCACAACTACTGGTATAACAATAAATGATGATATAAAAAATGATAACTGAATTAGGCTATGTAGCTCAAATAATAGAAGAATAATATTCTATATTGTCTTATTTGCATAATTATAAATGAATATGTATTGATAATTTACATAATATTTATGCTTTTAACAATTCAATAAAAGTTATTTTGATAAAATACATTATCTTTAAAAATTATGTTTTTATAATATATATACTTAAATTTTTAAAAAGATATTTATATACTGTTTTTTAAAATCATAAAATTAAAAATATGTTAATATAATAGCGTGATTGTATAATATATTTATTTTTAGGAGGATTTAATAATGTCACAAGGCAATACTATTTTTGATGGTGGATTGTTTCAGCTCATAGGCTGGAGTATCTTAGGGTTTTTAGTTACAACTCTTCACGTTTGGGATTTGCTTTCCATAGGCGATAACTATGAAATATAAATGGGAAGCAAAACACACCGTATTGAGACGGAAGAAGATTGAAATTTAATGGTACAGCATTAGGATTATTTGGACATTGGATAAAAATGGCTATTATTAACACTCATAACACTTGGAATATATGGATTTTTGGGTAGGAATAGCATTATGGAAAACTAAAAATTTAGAATTTGAAAATTAATATACAATAAAATTAGAAAAAGAAGTAGTATCATATATACTCTAAAATATAGATAAAAACGAAATTTCACAACAATATAATATAGAAAAATGCTGATATCAACAATATTACATGTTAATATCAGCTCTTTTTATGCTAATGGTGCCGAAAGCAGGGGATATAATATAATAACCTTTAAAAGCCTTGAAAATAAATAGAAATATTCTGTTGTATGGTAAATGTATAGTAAAGTTATATTAAATCATCAAGTACATTAACACTTTTTCTAATACATCTCCTATAACATGAGTACAAATATTTGATGTAGTTATTAAATCTTTATGTCCGAGTAAAGTTTGCACTGTTTTTAAATTTACATTTGATTCAAATAGCCTTGTAGTGAAGTATGTCTTAAGCTGTGAAATGTTATTATATTTTATATTTAATTTTTACATATACTTTGCACTCTTCTATTTGGTCTATGTTGAAAAATATATTTACCAGTTTTTCATCTGGAAATAATAAATCACTATTATTTTCTTCCATTTCTTCCAATAATTTTTATTATAGGGATTGGTACATCTCTATAAGATGTTTCTGCTTGGAGTTCCTAGCTCTTGTATATATTTTCCTTCTTTAGGAACCATCTCAACACTTTTGTTTATTGTAACTTTATTATCTTTGATATCTGTCTTATTCAATGATAATACTTCTCCTAATCTTAAACCTGTAAAAGTGCAAAATAATATTAGATATTTTAAGGGTTCATCTTTTGTATCTGCTTTTTAGTAGGTAATTTACAAAAATTTCTTGTTCTTGTTTGGTTAAGATTTTTATAATTGTCCTTTTTGTTTTTAGTAACTTTAGTTTTTGGAGCTTTCAAAAGATGACAATACGTTTTTGTTTAATAACTCATCTTCATAAGCCATTTTAAAAGGTACCTTTAATTAATGCATGAATAGTTTGTATAGTACACTCTAGGTAACCTTCATTATTATACCAAATTTTTGACATCTGATTGCTTTATATCTTTAATATTTTTCGTAGAAAAATGGAGCATATTGAATATAATTTTTATATAACCTTCGTATTTTTCGACAGAACGAGTTTTAAGAGTTGGTATTTTGACTTGATATAGATATTTATAAAACAAATCAGAAAATTTTTCGGACTTAATAATATTAGACTCTTTCTCGAATTCTCTTTTCTTTTCTAATAATTCTGATTTTGTTTTTGCATAAAGTACTTTTCTTATTTGTTTTCCTGTTTCTTTTATTGTATCCAAGTATTAATTGACACGCCCATAAATCTCTTGATTTTAATTTATATACGCTTCCATCGCCTTTTTAATTTTGACATGATTGACCAGTCCTTTATCACAGTATGCGTTTTTATTTATAAAATCTGTACAACAATTCTGATGAAAAATAGAAAATACCCGATCGCTTTTAACATAGGTATTTTTCTTTTAGCGCTATATAAATAGCGAATCAATATTTTAGTTGATGGATTTTTCACCACCGAATACCTATATTTTATCATTATATTGCTTTTATCAATATAGTATAAGTAAGTAAATTACAATAAATTATTACTTTTATAATCCACTATAGTGGAAAGTCTATCTAAGAAATTAATAGGTAGCTCAAAATAGATTCCAAAGGTTTATTCGTTACTAAAAATCACTATATTTTCGAAAAGATATATTTAAAATCAACTATAAAAACTTTTTTATATGAGTGTGATTGTCTAATAGTATAGCTATAGCAAGCAGAACTGCATATAAGTCTTTTTGTCCAAATCGTAAATATTCTTTTTCGCTTAGTATTTCAGTATCTATGTTGCTGATTATTTCAACATAAAGCTGAAGTATATTTTTATTTTGGAAGCAAAAATTTTATTCCGTGGGCTATTGAATTTCTATATTCCAAAAGCAAATTCAAAAGATTTATTCAGAAATTCTTTTCTTGATTTAAGTCCATAGTGAAATTATATGGATATTCTACTCACTATATAATCTTTATCTTTTGATTTTAAGAGGGAATACCAGTAAATAGCTTTATTAAATGATATATCATTTATAATCTATCCATACGGTCATGATGATTCTTAGTAGTACAGTAATAATGTGAAGTTGTATTTTTATAAGGTTTTTCGCATTTATTTTTAAATACTTTAAAAACTCATAATCTTTTTGTCTGTATATATAGCTAACATCTAAAAACTGTGTGTGATGAATTTTATTTCCATCTGCAATTCTATATGATAATTTAGTCTTAAATGAGCGCTCTATAAAATAAAAAATATATTTGAGTATTACATTAGAGATATCTGAATCTAATAGGTATAAAAAGATAAATATCTTCAAATGTTGTTCCAGGTATAAAAATATCGGCATTAGGACTTTGTAAGAAAGTCATTCTTGTATCCGTTAATTATAGAATAATATGATGTATATTCTAATATGGTCTTTTCGATATTTGTTATTTTAATACCCCTGCTTTGCATTATTGCAATCTGATCATCAAATGTTTTTAAATGGCTTATCATATATTATATTATTTTTGCGAAATAAAAACCTCCTAATCACCAATGAGATTAAGAGGTTTTTATAGTCAGTCATTACCAACCACTTGCTACCGAAGTAAGGGTAGCTACTGTCCATCAATTATATCTCATCAGTGCAGATTTGTCAACAACTATTTAATTAATACTATATCACCTAACTTGATATGAGTATCATCATCTTCAAATCAAAAGGTGTTATATCTTTTTATCTATATTTAAAGTACTATATTCATCATTAGTGCTAAAATTTATCAAATTTAATAGATTTTCTGCATACAGAATAATTTTCAAAAATTTCTATAACTTCTACTTCGTCTTTTATATTTATTGAGTTGCTAGAGATTCTCCATTTATTCCAAATAGTTCTTTGCCTTCGCTTACTAGCTTGTAATATATGACCTTTTTAATAATTTCTTCCATTTTTCCACTATCAATATATATAGTTTTTATCATCCGGTATTGCTATTAAGCATGAATTTTCTTCATCATATTGTCTCCCTTTTTATTTATAAAATCTATACAACAAATCAATATCTAAGCCTGTAATACAACCAATTTCTTGTATATTATTTATGTATTCAAGCTCGTATTCATGATTTTTGAGTATTAAGTACATTGCAAAAGATGTTTGCTTCATTTTTCTATCCTTGCGACATTGAGCCTCTGTAAATGTATGATAAAATGTAATAGCTTATATCGTTGTGTAGTATGCTGTGTCCTAATTCGTGTGCTATTACTATGTTTTTCTCTTTATAGCTTAGACCGTATGCAGTAGTTATCATCTTTATTCTATTTGAGTTAGTGTAGTAGCTTTGATTGGCTGTATATCTGCTTGTAGTAAGTGTATACCCTAAATGATAGCAAATCTGTATCGGGTCTCGTTGTTTCGTATCTTTTTATTAATTTCTCAACTAAATATTTACACATCTTTCATATCTTAGCCTCTTAATTGCTTTTTGTATGTGTTTTTGCGTTATATTGTTTTATCTTTTCTAATTCATCTGGGAATCCTATTGATGATAATATTTTTAAAATGCTTTCGCTAACTTGTTTTTCCATATTTTCTCCAATAAATAAATATCCACCAGCGTAGCTGGTGGTTTTCTGCATACGCCTATAAGGCTCCATTTTCCAACAACGCCCTAACAGGCGTACATACTCTGCGACATTTGCATTATACTTCTTTACTTGCTACCCATAAATGGGTCTTCTTTATAACTTATTTTCATCTGCTTACCTATTTTATCTTCTTCTAATTGATTCTTTATATATTCCGCTATCTTTTTGCATTCTTACCCACTGTATCCACATAATATCCTCTGCACCAAAATTCTCTATCTCTATATTTGAATTTTCAAGTTCCCAAATTTTTCATATATCATCAAACTACTTTTGCCTTTCAAAATAACCCATTATACTTGATACACTATACTTAGGTGGTATTTCTCACAAACATATGAATGTGATCTGGACAACACTCTGCTTCTATTATTGTTATTCCTTTATATTCACACAATTTCCTCAATATTATTCCTATCTCTCTTCTTTTTCCCATAGAATACTTTTTCTTCTATATTTTTGGTGCAAATACTATATGATATTTGAAAGTTTACTTTGTATGTGATAAACTCTTATTGTCATTCATTTTAATGACCTCCTTTGATTTTTATTTTGTTATTGTCAGAAAGTAACTCTATTTTTAATCAAAGGGAGTTTTTGTCCACTCATAGGCATAGCCTTTTGAACTCCCCATGGCGGGGGTTTTCTACACAAAAACGACCTCACTATTATATAATAGTGACGCCGTTTCCGCTGATAGTCCCCTGTAGAGATACTGCTACCGCTAATCTCGTTCAACTATTATATTAACATTATGTTAAAATATGTCAACTTTTTACTTTCTGTATTTTTCGGTGTAAATTTTTCTTTTTGCTTTTTAATCGTGCAAATTCAAGTGCATTGGAGTGATTGCCTTAATAGTTCTCTTGTATCATCATCTATTTCATTGCCATCTAATTGGAATGATATTGGATTATCTGCGTCAAGACCATCAAGCATATCTTCCACTTGCTTTTGCTATGTCTTTTTATCTTTATCTGTTAATTGTGGTTTGAGATTTAGCAGGAGTTTCGTTACCTGAGGTAGTCTGTAGTTAGCATTGAAGAAATTTGCTATTTTTAAAAGTTCATCATCTCTTAATGCTCTTGTTTCATTTTTCAATTCTATTTAATACACTTACATTTATATTGGTTTTAGCTAAATCTTGTTGAGAAATATATTGGCGTTCTCGTTCTATATTATTACCAGTACCCAAATTAATCCCTCCTATCATTATTTTTCTGTATTAGATAATTATATTATATCTTTATTTTCTGAAATAGCAATATATCTTTCTAAAAAGAAAAGAAAAATTTTAAAAATATCTTGACAATTTCTAAAATAGAAAAGTGTAATTATAACATAATCTGATGAGGAGGTAAAAAGCAGTAAGAAGAATAAAAAGAAAAATGTCCAAAGACATAGAGCTACTATTAAAAGCACTCGGAACGATAGCAACGTTAATATCGAGTATAGCACACTAATAGTAGCTCTAAAAAGCTGTAAAGCAAAAAGGGGGAGAAATCCCCCAAGCTTTAAATTATTCTAACTCATTTTAAAATATATGTCAATGATAAGTGTTTATTATTTAATGGTGCTAAAGCAATTTTATAAATTGTTTTGGTAAGTAAATTCAACAAAAATATAGTATTTTATTTATTGCAGTAGTTGTATATTATTTGTTTTGTCAAACGCTTTTTAAAGATATAATAATAAGCTGTACCTATCGGCTATACGGGTTATATAAAAGGGGTGTAAGATTGACTATAAATTTTTAAATATATAAAAGAACGCAGAGAAAAATGAATATTACTTTGATAGAAATGTCTGAACTATTAGGGGTTTAAAAATGCTTCAACTTATTTAAAAATACGAAAAATGGGGATTATCTCATTTAGAGCAAATATATTTGCCGATTATGGCAAAAATTAGAACGTAATATTGAAGATTTTTGCAATAATGATCTGACTAAAATAGAAAAACAATGCATATAACTATTATATCTGAGTAGAAATGTACAAAAGTATAAAAAGTAGTAAAAATATATAAAAATACTATTGACAAATCAAATCAAATCAAATATAATATTTTTGAGGTGATGAGATGAAAAACGCAAATAAATTTGAATGTGAACGATGTACTCAAATCTAAGCTTAAAGAAATAGCTAAAGTTACAAGGACTTACAACAAACGCATTAATAATAACTATATTGAACGATTATATTAAGTCTAAAAAGCATAAGAAAGGGGAGAGTGTATGGAAAATATATAAATATAATTTTATGATAGCACTGATTGTGTCAGTGTTTAAGTGAGCTTAGTAATTATATGGCGTTAAAAGGTCTGCTGTATCATTATCGCCAGTAAATATGGGAGCAAATTATAAAATGAATTAGATATGAAAAATATCATTAAAGTCGCTATAGAAAAGAGTACAATGATATTTTCGAAAGAGATTAAATTAAACCAAATTGAGATTTAATTATTTGACTTATTATATTTGATGATATTTGAGTTAGTGCGTCTAAAGATTTACAGCCAACTCTTTTGTAACTTCTTTTGTACCTTTCCAAATATTGTCATCTCTGATATTTGCTAAAAATTCGTGTCCATATGGAGTTCAAATCTGACACACAGGTTACACCATCAGCGTATTGTGAAACCTCTATTAAATTTGATTTATCCATTTGTGATATAGTCACAAAAATTTCATCTAATGAATATGAGTTTATAGGATGTACTTCAAGATTGCTTTCTATGACAAAAATCTCGTCATATCCATAGCCTCAAAAACAAATAAGTAAATCTCTTATCAAATCTGTATTTAATTTCATTATTTCACCTCCTTTCACTAGCTAAGTATAGCATAGGGAGGATGAAAAGGAAAGGAGGAGAGTGTATGGAACTACTAAAAGAATTACTCCAGCTGAATATATGGAGATTACTGGATTTAAAAGAAATAGAGTGTATAAGTTAGTCATATTGAGTCATTTCCTAGTGTAAAAAGATTGGTAGAGATTAGCTTTTATTGATTTTTCAAAGGGGCTGGAGGGTGGCTTAAGAAAATGGAAGCGAAAGGAGTAAAGCTTTTAGAGATGGTAGTAAAAAGAAGTATTGCTTAATTTAAAAGAAAAAGAACTAGATAAGCTTTATAGACGCTCTGAATATATTGAAGATTATATAGAGAAGATGAAGAAATAAGCGGTTGTGAAAGTCTTTCATGAAGATAGTCAAGAAATGCTAGAAAAGTTAAGACAGCTAAGCAAGGTGTTTAATTTATAGGAGAAAGAATATGTTTAATTTTATAAAAACCAAGACTAATAAGAGCATATAAAATATATTGATAACAATATATTCGAACAAATAATTGAAGATTAGAGAGAAGTAAGATGAAAAGAATTCTAAGAATTGAGTTGAATGGTTTAAATATGGATTTTTGATTATGATAATATTAGGCTTATTACTTTAAAAAGCATGTCGAGATGGGACAATGGCTTTTAATATAGATACTATAGATGATGGAGGATATTTAGTTCGGAAACAACAAAAGTTTAAAAATACAACTAATAGAAGAGGAGAAAGAATATGTTTAATTTTTATACTAAGACTAATAAGAGCTATATAAAAAGATATGGTATAAGGAGCAATATGAAAAAGAATAATTAAAAAGAGCAATATATAATTTTTATAGTAATGATAGAGCAAATACAAAAAGAAAAGTTAAATGAAAAAGACGTATTTATCACGTTAATTTAAGTAAAAATTTTTAAAGGTAGTAACAAATGCACAAATTTACAAATATAAAAGTCCTTGCTGATATTGAGTACCCACAAGGACTTTACGTAAACTCATCAGTATAAAGTATAAAAGCTTACAGTATAAAGTATAGTTTACAGTATAAAATATAAAGGAGAAAAAGTCAATATGAATATTCAAATGGAAAAATGTAGCTAATAGCTATGTAGAGGCGTCACCGATTTAAATAAAAATTGAACAATGCTATATGGGCTAACACTTATGAACGTAGCTTATCAATGGCAAATGAAAAATTGACAAAATAAAAAAGAAATACTAGTTAAAGAAAGGATACAGATAGTCTGAAAAACAAATAAGAGAGGTGCTTGCATAATGACTTTATTTGATATGGAAGAAAACTTATAAAAATATATTAGAACTTATAAATACTGGAGAAGCAACACAAGAGCAGATGGAGATGTCGCTTAAACAGTTGGGACGATGAGACAGAAGTTAAGGCTGAAAAGATTAGCTATGTAATACAAGAACTAGAAGCAGATGTTGAAAAATTTAAAGAAGCAGAAACAGAGTTAACTAAAAAGAAAAATATTAGGAAAACGAAAAGCAAGATTAAAAACATATCTAGAAAATGCAAATGATAGAGCTTGATAAAAAGAAGATTAAGACTGTTTATTTAGTTTTAATACACATAAACCAAAACTTGATATAAAAAGCGAAGAGCATATACCTCAAGAGTTTTTACAAGATAGAGAAAAAGTTGGATAGAAACAAGTTACTTGATGAGTTAAAATGGACTTGAAATAAAAATGTAAGTATACAAAGCAAACAGAAAGTCTAAGAATAAAAATAGGTGGTACGGATATGACAAGTATTAGAAAGTTAAAAAGCAGAAGAAATAGAAGTAAGAGTAATGAGTGTAAAGGAGAATGATTCTGTTCTCCTATAAAGATGCTAGAGCTGATATGAAGATATTAGATAAACTTTTCGAATTTAGTCAAAGAAAACATGACCTTGTAAATGGCAATTTATTTTGTACAGTTTCTATTTTTAAATAAAAGAACTAATACTTGATAAGTAAGCAAGATGTCGGTGTTGAAAGTTTTTCAGAAAAAGAAAAAGGACAAGCAAGTGATAGTTTCAAAAGAGCTTTGTACAAAATATAGTATAGGTCGAGAGCTATACACAGCACCTTTTATATGGATAAAATGCTTTACCAAAAGAAATTCTCAAAATAATAATAAAAATAGTGTATATACAAAACTGTATGTGTCAAGTATCTCTTATGATGATAATGGCAATATCTGTAATTTTAGAAATAAAAGATAATCAAAAATAATAAGATTTTTCTAGCAAATGCAAAACAACATCTAAGTAGAAAGAAAAACAGGTCAAAAATCACTAAAGTACAAGTTGAAGAAATAAAAAGAATTGGCTAAAACTTAAAAATATGGATATGGCAACATTAGAGAGAGTAAGATAGAAGAATATACACCAAATGAATAATAGCATGTTAAAGAGTAAGTTAAAAAGAAATGTAAAAATATGTTAATTTAATATCTATTCTCTAAAACTTATAGTTATGTAAGGGTAGATGGCGAAAGCAAGATATCACTATTGAAAGGATATAGACATATGGAGCTAAAGGCTGGATAAAACTTCATAGAGAATTGTTAGATAACCCAGTTGTTACTAAAGATAATGATTATTTAGCTGTGTGGATCTATTTATTATTAGAAACACATAGTGAGGTAAAAGAGAGTTTTTAATGGAGAATTTATAACTCTAAAAAGGACATTGATCACTGGTAGAAAATCTATAAATTCAATTTGAAGATTTCAGAAAGTAGGCATAAAAGAAATTTTAAAAACGTTCGAAAGTGAACAGCAAATTGAACAACAAAACAAACGGCAAAGGTCGTTTAATTTCACTTAACTGGGACAAGTATCGCGCGGAACAGCAAATTGAACAACAAGTGAACAGCGAGCGAACAACGAGTGAACAACGAGTGAACACTAACAAGAATGTAAAGAATGTTAATAATGAAATACAATAGAACTCAGTGATCAACAGCAAAAATATTTGAGTTTGTAAGCAAAGAATAGCAATGGTGCTAATACTAAACCTGTAAGAACTCAAGATGAATATTTCAGCCAATGGAATTCACTAGGATTAAGCCTATAAATGCTGTACTTCAAAAAGAAAAGCTAGGCTTAATGCAAGAATAGAGTGGAGAAGATAGTTTATAGGGTCACTAGAAAATATTAAGGAATTCAAACTTTTTACGTGGAGACAAAGTAAAATGGCTGGATAATTACTTTTGACTGGTTGATCAGCCCACACTAATTATATAAAGTGCTTGAAATCAATATGCAGACAAGATGAACAATGAAAATTTAATACAAAATCTTATGTAAACTACACCTTCCCTTACAGGAAAAGAACTTGGAAGATTTATTTTTGAACAAAAACGATCTCTGATAATGTGAGATGATTAAATGAGATTTACCAACTTTTAATCGAGCAGATTAACAAAAGACCCTGAGCTTAGATATATAGCTTCTACAGGTAATGCTGTAGCCAGATTGCTGTAGCTGTGCTGAGACTCCTTTTGCTACAAAAGATGCATGAAGTAAAGCAGATTTTTAATGTTGTAGTATGAAAAGGAGAGCTGAAACTTGTGCCTGGGTATTTATGTGTTGACTACAAGTAGCTATACAAGGCAGATTACAAAATATATAATTACACTGATAAAAGCAATTGTAAAACAATATTCTGTTGAGATTATAGCAGATAATGTAGAATTTATTGACTGGGGAGATAAGAAAGGGGCAAGGAAATCAAAGTAATCAAAGGTAATGATAGTTTTTCTACGATATTGATGAAGCGGGACATAGAGCTATACAAAGATGATGATGTTTCCGTTCCTGAATTCAGCGGATATATAGGTGAAGAGATATGAAAAAGGAGAAATAACAAATGAACAATCTGATAAACAGTAAATACTCACGAAAAAGGCAAGTAGTACTAAAGTGGTGAGAGAATTGCCACTGAGTTTTGAGAGTAAAAGAAAAGATATACCCAGTGGTTTGAGCGAATGATTGATGTGGATTTACTGCAGAAAATACTGACTTTGGTACCAGTTTGGTTTCGACGGAAAGTAGTAATATAACTTTCAGGGTTTTAGGTAATACAAGACCACGCCATAAAAGTGGATATGGCAAAAGAGCTCTGCAATGATGCGCTGGAACGAAAAGGTAAACAAAGCAAGACTGTATCATATGGCAGCATGACAGTAGTGTACAACAGTCCTGAAAAGATAATGGCAAAAGAGCACTTAGAATTAGCTGATGAAACTAGCATACACCAATCTCAGTTTAAAATAGAAAAAGATAAACCAAAGGTTATATTTGCAGATGCGCGGCATCTAGTAAAAAGTGCGGCACTCATTGGAGATTTGGCGAAAATATTAAAACAAAACGGATATGATACAGGGTCAAAAGAGACTATTTGAAACATTAAGAAACAAAAGGCTTTTAATATGGCAGTAGCAAAATATGCCAACTCAGCAGTCAATGGAACTTAAACTATTTGCAGTAAAAGAAACAACTAATGTAATAACCACTGATGGAAGTATAAGAGTAGCTAAAACAGTTAGAAGTGACAGGTAAAGGTCACACAATATTTTATAAATTTATTTAATAAGATAGCATAGGGGAGCACAAAATGTATAGATATAACAAATATAAAATCAAAAAGGTAGTAGTTGATGAGAAAACTTTGATAGCAAGAAAGAAGCTGAGTAGGATACTAGAGCTAAAGCTACTAGAGCAGGTCAGATACATGGAGGTTTAATTCTTCAACCCAGTTTCTGAAATTAATACCAAAACAAGAAAGCAGAAAAGAGCTGTTAAATATATAGCTGATTTTATGTATGTTGAAAATGAAGAAACTATAGTAGAAGATGTGAAAGGAGGCATGAAAACGAAAGAGTATATATTAAAACGAAAAGATTTTAAAATATAAATATCCTAATTATATAAAGAAATTTGAAAAAGTGAGGAAATGTTGTAAATGAAAAGTATTTTGACTACTAGATAAAAGGCTAAAATCTTGGAAAAGGGAGTAGAGGTATATATGCAGAAATAGACAAGTGTATATATCCGTCTTTGTTAAGATTAAGGGCGATAAAGAGACTATATAGACGCAGAAATTGATATTGTAGACCCTCGAGTCAATAGTACAGAGCAGTGAAAAGATGTACGCTACTCTTAGGATATATCAGAGTTTTACAGGCTATTTACCAGAGCAAGCAAAAGGTATAATGAAGTACGAGTTATATCGCTAATACTGGAGATGATTATTTTAGCTTGTTCTAATTGCTCACAAATCGACAGCTAGGGAGTTTATAAATCATTTTGAGTGGGGTTTTCAGGTCAATGAACATAAGATGGCACCAACGTCAGAAAGCTGACAGCGGCGTACTAGATGATGTGCGCGCGTATCTGTACTTGTTTATGAGTATGTGCTAGCAAATCGAGCCTCACGCTGACATACACCATTGTAAAGGTTCACACGTTGGAATGGTGCAGAAACAGACATAAGATAAGTCATAGAGGTCTTGAGTTGATGGCACTTTAGCAGATACTGGCATGCAAGAGTACACTCGCATGAGGGCGAGAATGATATGTTTGAAGAGTACAAAGTGCCTTGGCATAACTGTAGATGATATAACTCTTAAATCTAGGATTAAATATGAGATGATATAGGCTAAATATAAAAATAATGTTCTTAAAATGTTATATAAATAAGGCAAAATAAAATACAATAAAAAGTAATGTTCACATAATATAGCGAGACATTATAAAAAGAGGTGAATATGAGCAGACTTGTTATTGAAAATTTAGGTTATCAGATAAAGAAAAAATAATATATAATTTACGGTATAACGATGATGGCAGCACAAAATGGAAGTAGTAGAATAGCTAAATTATTAAACATTACAAGAGATAATGTGCAAAATACACTATCACAAATAATTGATAAAACAAGATGATAGTTATAGCTAATAATTATATAAATGAGTTTAAAAACAAGGACATATAAAATATAAAGATTTATTAAAGCAATCTAAAAAGCTTGAAAAGAAATTAGGATATAACTGGCATGGAACTTATAGAAGGTAGGTTAGATGAATAAAAGCATACCATAAAGCTAAACAAAAGCCACAAAATAGGATTAACGGCAATCAGAGTGCAAGGAGGTCAATACAAAAGAGAAGTTACTGAAAAACAATGTTAATGTTAGAATTGGCATACCTCTAATAGTGTTAAGAGATAAATACGGTTTTGGTAAAAAGGCTAGAAGCTTTTACAGAAGATATTACTACAACTTAAATGTGTTGAAAATGGTAAGGTAGGTCTGATGAAATTCACGATATCATAGGGACTGGAATGGAAGTTAAAAATTGTTAGGAGATAAATAGTAATGAAAAATTTTTGAAGAATTACAAAACTAACGTTAGAGTGGGCGAAGATGAGGATCTACACGCAGATAATGCTGATAAGCAGTTTATGAAATTTATTGAAGAGTTTTTGAATTTAAGACAGAATATGATATTTTTGTGGTATGAAGTAAGAAGACAAGGCGGTATAAGTAAGGATAATGTAAGACCTTTAATGATTGAAATGGGCGATATATTTGTAACATTGATAGTCTTATGCAATCAAATAGAATAGAGCCTATAAAAGAGACTTAGATAGGCTTTCATGAGAAAATAAAAAGATAGGACAGGCAAGACTATAGACGGGGTATTCGTGAAGAAGAAGATTTAAAAGAGTGAGGTGATTATTTGAATATAAAAGAAGAATTGCAAAGAGTTGAGACACTCATCAAAGAGTATATCAATGCAAGAGAAATAGAGCTTTTAAAACAGGACTTACTCTTTATTGAGACATTGATTATAGCAAAAGATAAAACAGGCACTGCTCAGACCACACAAGAAGATTTGATTTCTAATCTTATTTCATATGAAACAGATGTAATGCATAAGATGAAAGAGTTGACTAAAAGAACAATCAAGAGTTAAAGAAAAGATATATACATTGAAAAATAAAGCTCAGCAGATAGTCTTGTATAAAAGATATATAGCAGTATGAAGACTGGGAAGATATATCAAGGAATATAAGGGACAGTCTATCTCATACATTCAAGGTGCATGGATGGGCCTTAAAGAATTGAATATAAAGTTGATAGTAAAAATCAGTAGTAGTAAGTGTGTTATAATGGTATTGTAAAAATTAGAAATCTCCAAAATTAATTAACAAATTAGTTCTTGCTTATGCAGAGACTTTTTGTTAGAATAATAATATAGTTTTGAAAATAAAAATTAGAATAATTTATAATTATATTTGTAAAGAGAGGTTTGCTATAATTGGAAATATACTTTTGATAGAAATGGTCATAGATGTACGTTTATCATTCAATTAAAAGGTATTAAAACTATATCATTATATAGATTTAAAAGTGAAAAAGAAAATAAAATTGTTGGAAAATTGTAAATTAATTACAGCAAGAAAAGTATATGATTTTGAAATTGAAAATGGATTAAATTGTAGTATGGAAGAAAATGAAATAGAAAGGTTAATTTCAAAAACTGATATATTATTAAAAGAGGATGTTTGGAAAAACTATATAAAAATTTTAATCATAGAAAAGGAGGAAGAAGAAGAAGAAGGAATAATAATAACTACTAACGAAGAAATACTACTAAAAAGAGTTTGTAATGATGATGACGATGGTATTTAGATGACAATAAAATTATAATTCAGTCTACTCTAATAAATATTTGTATTGCATTAGAATCTTTTAGCGTCAGAAATATTAATGAATTATTATACATATTTTGGAACAGACAGATTTAAAGGTTCACAATTATCTTTTTAACGATTTACTAAAAATAGATGATTTGGAGAGTGCTAAGCATTATCTTATAGAAAAACATAGAGAAGCACATTTTACAAGGACTTTTATGGTTGGTTTGGGATAATAAACGAGAAGTTAAACTTAAGTAAAGATTTTGAAAAGAATTAGAATTAATATTAGAAGATAGTAAGAAATGTTTTTAAGAAGAATTTGTTAGTTCATACATAATGGTATAATAAATAATCATTATATTAATGGATTAAGTGGAGAGAAAAAGAGGTATCATATTGGGAGAAAAAGTTGATATTGATGACAGCTATTTAGAAAGAACAAATCAAGTTGATTAGGTTGGATGATGTATTATAGCTCTATGAAAATGCATATCATAATGATAAAGATACTATAATGGAGCTAATAAATTCTAAAAGTATTAGGTTATATGAAGATGGATGGATTTAATTCCAAAAATATTTTTAAAAATGCTGTAACGATAGCATAGATGAAAAACATAAATTATATTGTGTAAAAAGTTAATAGGTTTTTATATTACAAAATTAACAATAAAATTATGAAGAAAAGTAATTAAAAGAAATAAAAAGACTTAATGTTTCTCACTTATCAGATGAATTTAAAATGGCGAAGGCAGTTCTTTTAGATTCTGAAAATTGCTTTGAAAATTGTTAAAGAACATTTTTAGAAAATTAGATTTTAGAACCTTTTTATTTTTCAAGATTAAGTGGCCATTAATTGGGGTAATTATAAACGAGGAAGAATTTTTCAAATTTCTTTGTAAATGAATTAAAAAACATTTTAGAAAGTAAGGAGGATGAAAATGAAGAATAATAATAGTAATAGCAGTTTTAAATTAATTTCTAATGATAATGAGTGCAAAATATAAAAGCAAAAGTAAAAATTAAAAGATTTATTAACAAAGTAGAATCATTTAAAAATAAAACCAAAGAACTCTTAACAGGGTTCTTTTTAATAAAAATAAAATAAAAATTTTAGTATTGACAATGTAATTACATTTATGGTATAATATTATTATAGAAAGGAGGAGAGATGGACAAGTTGGAAGCATACTCTGCAAAGTGGTACGAACACTTACAGAGTTAGCCTTAGAAATCGGAACGCTTATCGCAGTGATAAGAATGATTTTTAAGCAGTAGTCCAAGGGAGAAATCCCCTTTTCTACTAAGAATATATTAGCATAAATTGTCCATTTCGTCAAATATGATCTATATTTTAAGTTGTTGTTTTGTGATTATTTAGATTATTTATTTGTAGTTGCCGGTTTATATTTGATACTAATAAAATGAAAAATACAACTATACAAAATAAGGATAGATGAAAAGACTACTAATTGAAGAAAAAGCAAAAGCAAGAAAATAGGAAGTGTAAGCAATTATCTAATCAACTTAGCTTTGCAGGATATTTAATAAAACACAAATAATCTAAATCAAAGCCGTTATGGAAAAAGCATAGCGGTTTTTATGGAATTTTAATTAACAAATTGTTCTTGCTTATATGAACTTTTTGTTAGAAAAATATTTAAAAATAAATAAAATAATACTTGACATATGGGCGTACAAATAGTATAATATAGGTACAGTAAAGATAGATAATCTTTACAGTATACAAGACAAGATGAAAGGGATATTATGGTAAATATAATGACGAGATTAGAACTACTTACACTTTTATATAGCATACAAAGCTTTTATTAGAAAGTGGGGAATTCAGAAAAAGGCTCAAGAGGTAATAGCAAAAGTATTAAAAAGAAGCTGAAAATAATAAAAGATGAATAAAGAAATACTCTACTTAAAATAAATAAGTAGAGTAACCGATATATCGGTGGTCTTGCCACTGGGATTTATTTATAATAACACAAAATATATGTAAGAAGTTTGAGAGTAGTGTTTTTATTATGAATGCGAAAATAGGAAGACCAACAAAGCGTGATACAAAGTAAACCTGAAAAGCTGAATATAAGACTGACAAAGGAAGCAATACGCTGAAAAAA